>JACZCZ010016750.1_pt1 | contig 47398 bp, 56 predicted proteins | sample 8641811 | NCBI WGS metagenome assembly JACZCZ01 (sample SAMN15324610, study PRJNA640507) | soil metagenome | isolation source: intercropping peanut in the first line | place: China: Luxin town, Laibin City, Guangxi Province | collected 2019-07-25 | depth 10cm m | reverse complement strand
CAGCGGACTCAAAATCCGCCGCCCTTAAAAGCGTGTGGGTTCGAGTCCCACCTCCGGCACCAAGATCAAACCCTGGACCTCCAGGGTTTTTTCATTTGTGGGGTCCGCGCATCCTCAGTCGGATGTCGTTTGAGCCAGCCGGCCACCTGCTCAGGCGACCATTGCCGCTGGATCTTCTCTGCCACGCGAGCGGCCAAGGCTCGATGCAATGCCCGCTTACAGGGCTTGGCGCGTAGCGCCCTGTCCCAGGCGGTCTGGTCGGCTTGGCTGGCACGGTAGCCTTCAGGGCCTTCGTGCTGCCAACGGTTCCACATCAGCGCCTTCTGGGTGTCGGGGCAGTAGATCCCTTCCTGTGCTTCATCCGCAACACTCCTGCTGCCTGTGCAGCTATCCGCGTGTTGCGTCGATCATATGAATCCGCGACCGGAAGCGGGCATCTCGTATTCACCCATGGACAGCTGGAACTCGACGGAGAAAACGATGAATCCATCGACAACCATCGAGTCGACATCATCGATGTCAGCGATCAGGGACCAGGCGAAGAAGCTCGCTTGCCCAGTTCGATCAGCATCCGCGACGCCAGGTACAGGCGCGGTGGAATGGAATCGATCTCGATGTACTCGTTGCGTGCGTGATAGCCCCAGCCCGCCAGGCCCAGGCCTTCGAGTACCGCCGCCTTGCCGGAGCGCCCGGCGAACCCGGCGTCGGTGCCGCCGTTGGTGGTGGGATGCATGAGCAACGGGCGGCCATCCAGTTCGCCATAGATCGCGCGCGCCAGGTCGGCCAATGCGCGGCCTCGTTCGCCGGCCACGTAAATGGGGCGCAGGGGTTCCAGCGTCACGGTGGTGGTGGTGTCGGGAACCAGCGGACTCTCCTTCACCTTGGCCTGCAGCACGGCCAGCAGGTTGTCGTTGCTGTCGGCCTGCATCACGCGCACGTCACCGCCGGCTTCGGCGCGCTCGGGGATCTGGTTGCGCGCGGTACCCGCACTGGCCGTCGTCCAGTTGAGTTGCGCGCCGGGCACGCCGGCCGCCACGTCCTTCGTCTGCACCACCCGGTGTGCGAGCTCGACCAGCGCGTTGCGGCCCTGCTCCGGTGCCGCGCCGGCATGCGCGGACAGGCCCTGCACCGTCATCCGCACCTGCGACGTACCGGCCGCACTCAGCAGCACGCCTTCATGTTCGATCACCGCCTTGGCCGGCGAGGGTTCGAACGACAGCACCACGTCGTGCTCCGCTGCCAGCGTGGCGATGGCCTCGCCCGAGCCGGGCGAACCGATCTCCTCGTCGGGATTGAACAGCACGGTCACCACCGCGTAGTCGTCCCATCCGCGCGCTTTCAACAATGCCATCGCATGCAGGATCACCGCGATGCCGCCCTTGTCGTCGGCGATGCCGGGGCCGTAGAGCAGGTTGCCTTTTTGGTGGTACGGCTCCTTCGCCAGCGTTCCGCGGTCGTACACGGTGTCGGCATGGGCGATCAGCATCACCTTCAGTGCGCCGTTGCCGGTGAACACGCCGCGCACCAGGTCGGGACCACCGGTGGCCGACGCCACGCGGTCGACGTTGGCGTCCAGCGTGCGCAGCCGCCGTTCCAGATAGGTCATCACCGTGGCGACGCCTTCGTGGTCGGTCGACCCGGATTCGGTCGTCACCAACGCGCGCAGCGTGTCGATCACCGCCGGCTGCTCCTTCGTGGCGGCGCTCCGCAGCGCTTCATCGGCTGGCGCGGCGTCGGCCGGCGCGGCGAGGCCGACGGCGCCCATCATCCACACGGCGGTGCAAAGCGCGGTACGTGCGATCCCCATGGCGTCACTCCTGTGGCCGCGAGCGCGGCGCGATGATGGCGGTCAGAACCGGTATTCGATGCCCAGGCCGGGTCCCTGCATGGTGGTGTCGAAGCGGAAGCCTCCCGACGTCTCGAAGTCGGTCGACAACCGCCGGTAGCCGGCGATCACCGCAAGGCGCTCGTTGATGTCATAGCCGGCCAGCAGCATGAGGTCGGTGGACAGGTCGGATTCGCCCGCCCCGGCCAGCACCCAGCCGCCGACGAACACGCCGTTGTCGAATCCGTGCCGTCCCTTCACGCCCACCTGCGCGTCCACCCAGCGATGCGACTGCTGGCCGGCGTATTGCTGCGGAACAGGCGGCGGTGTCGGCACGGGCACCGCGTACGCCATGCGCACGCGCGCCGACCACAGGCGCACGCCGGCCACCAGGTCCACGTGCGTGGCATCGCCTTCCACCATGCCGTAACGCCACGCCACCAGGCCGCTGGTGGTGCGCGTCTTCAACCGTACGGGCATGCAGTACCGGCGACCGGCGCGTACACGGTGGTGGCGAGCTTGGCGAACTGCCCATCCAGCAGCAGGCCGTGCCGACCCTTTCGCGCCTCGAACGCCCCCATCGCGCCCGCATCGAGTTCCTCCAGCGAATCGCGGAAGCTCTTGGAGGTATGCAACGTCACCGGCAGTCGTTCATGCGCGAACGCGCCCTCGGTCGACGACCCCCAGATGTAGGGAGCCAGCCGGAAGCTCCATCCGTCAGCGCTATCGTCCGCTCTCGCTCCCGACTGGGCCCAGGTGCATGATGAGGTGACGAACAGCCCGAAGAGCGCAACAACACGGGGGAACACTGTCATGCGGGTGCTCCTTCAGCGAGGGCGTATCGAGAGCCCACGCAACAAGACGGGCACGCTCTCGGCACAAGTGCCCGGCCGATCCTAAGACGGGAGAAGCCGACGTGCAACTCTGACAGCAGCCCTCATCAAAAGGGCACTGGTTCAGTGCCGGCGATCACGCGACGTCCGCTTCCGGCCAGAAGCGGACGTTCTAGGGCCCGGCTTGACAGCGGCCTCCTCCTCCAATACGGTTGCAACTAGCAACCAATTGAGCCTCTATGTCATCTCTGAAGGCAAAGTCCGGCAACGACACAGCTCTGCTTACCGACGCAGAAGCGCTCAACGCGGCTGTCTCACAGTTGGTCAGGGTGTATCAGTTCAGGGATCGGGACCGCATTTGTTGTTATGACATCTCTGTCACCCAGTGTTATGCGCTTGAGGCTCTCGTGGAGCGCGGCCCCAGCCGCAGCCAGGCGTTGGCGGATGCTTTGATGCTCGACAAGAGCACGACCACACGCGTCGTGGATGCTCTCGTCAAGAAAGGGTATGTGGTGAGGCAAGCCGAGGCAGAGGATGCTCGCGCGCTCGCCCTAAGCGTCACCCCGGAAGGACGTGCGCTATACGAGCGCATCAACAATGAACTCGTTGAGCAGCAGGCATCGCTAATTCAGGGTCTAGATCCTGAGGTCAGGCGCGCCTCGATCGAGGTTATTCGTCGTCTTGCACGCGCTGCACAGGATCGGTTCGTTTCAGGGGTCAGCGTGGGCTCGTGCGAACCTTCTTGCGGCACGGACGCCACGCGCAAGTGCGGCTGATTTTTTGCCCAAATAGTTGTCACTAACAACGGAGACTCGGAGTGCATCACGACCAAAAGTCCAAGCGCTGGAATTTGCCCCACCTAGCACTGCTTACATTGCTGCCGCTTGCTTGGCATTTCGTGCAAGAGCACAGCATTCCACCAGCCGTAGCATTGGGCGCTTGGCTTGCACTCAACCTGGCGGTGCTGTTGCTTGCCGAACGGAGACGCCCGTATCGAGACGACTGGCGTGGGGATAAGCAGACCACACGACGTGACGGTCTTATCGGTGGCGTCAACGTCATCGTAGATGCAGCTGTGGGAGCAATGCTCACGGCTTTGGCTATCGCCTGGCTCCCTGGAAGCAGCACGTGGTCACTTCCCCTGCAAGTTCTCGCGGGGGTTCTGGCGGCCGAGCTTGGCAGCTACTGGATTCATCGTTTAAGCCACGCGGAAGGCTGGCTATGGCGGGTGCATGTAATGCACCACCTACCTGGCCGTCTCACGGCAACAAATGCACTTCTGGCGCATCCCATCAATGCCGCCTACGACAAAGTAGCCAAACTGCTGCCCCTACTGATCTTAGGTCTGTCGCCTGAAGCCGTTGTTGCGGTCGCTCTATTCGGTATCACTCAAGCTTTGGCCACCCACGCCAACGTTGCGGGGACCATTGGGCCACTGACTTGGCTGCTCGGTGGTGCTGAGCTTCATCGCCTGCATCACAGCACGAACGAAGCCGAGGCGGGCAACTTCGGGACGACGCTGCCCATATGGGATCAGGTCTTCGGTACCTACAGGCGAGGTGCTGAGCCAGCGACTGTCGGGGTATTTGAGCCTCGGAGATATCCAGCGGAATCAGCGCTCGGCCCCCTCCTGATGCTTCCGTTCAAGCGTGCGACCAGCTGGGTCTCGTGCGCGATGAAGCGCTGCTGCCCGATAGGCGTTCACTGAGTACTTTCGCCTGTCCAAATTGTTGCTAGTGACAACGTGGAGCACGTATGAATTTTCGAAACGCAAGACCAAGTGACGCCGCGTCTGTAGCGAAGATCTATAACCAAGGCATCGTCGAGCGATCGTCGACGTTCGAAACGACGCTGCGCACTCCCGAAGACATGCTGATCCGTTTTGAAGATCAGACGAAGTATCCCGTTCTCGTGGCGGAGGATGATGGGGGCCGCGTGGTCGGCTGGGCGGGCCTGAGTAGCTACCGCATGCGCGACTGCTACGCCGGCATTGCCGAGTTCTCGATCTATCTGGATGAGAACGTGCGCGGACGGGGAATCGGGCGAGATTTGCTGGAAGCATTGGTGAATGAGGCGACCGCGCTGCGGTACTGGAAGTTGGTATCGCGGATCTTTCCCTTCAACACGGCGAGCCGCGCCCTCTGCAGGTCATCCGGCTTCCGGGAAGTCGGCCTCTACGAAAGCCACGCGCAACTTGATGGTCGATGGCTGGACGTCGTGATCGTCGAGCGCCTTATCCCTGAAAACATGATCAACCGGGCAGCGTTCACCGCGCCCGCTCCTTCCAACTGAGGAATCGCAATGAATACTGATCTTCCCGTTGTCGTCATCGGCGCTGGCCCTGTCGGTCTAGCCGCAGCAGCACATCTGCTGGCGCGTGGGCGCTCGCCTCTTGTACTTGAAGCGGGCGGAACTGTCGGTTCTGGCATGCGGCGCTGGGCACACGTGCGCATGTTCTCCCCTTGGGAGTTCAACATTGATCGCGAGGCTGGGGAAATTCTCGCGCGTCATGGCTGGTCAGCGCCAGACCCGAAACATTTCCCCACAGGGGGTGAAGTCGTCGACCGGTATCTTCGGCCACTGGCGGCTACTGCAGAAATGGCGGCCATCATCCGTACCAATGCGCGCGTTACCGCGGTCACGCGACTGAGTAAGGATCGCATGAAGGATGAACAACGCGAGAACAGCCCGTTCTTAGTTCGTTACTCGGACGAAAGCGGCGAACATGAACTCCTGGCTGAGGCGGTGGTAGATGCCTCAGGGACCATGGACACGCCAAACCCTGCCGGCGCTTCAGGCTTGCCGGCGCTGGGGGAGACCGCGCTACGCGCGCACGTCTTCTATGGCATGCCAGATGTGCTCGGTAGTGAGCGCGCGCGGTACGAGGGAAAGCGCGTGCTTGTGATTGGCAGCGGGCATTCGGCCTTCAACGTCCTGGCGGATCTGGCCAAGCTGTCTGATCGGTCGCCTGGCATGCAGATCCAATGGGCGTTGCGGCGCCAGAGCACTGCACGCGTGCTTGGCGGTGGCGAAGGTGACCAGCTAAGGGAGCGGGGGCGACTCGGCCTGACCATTGCAGACCTTGCCAAGCGCGGAGTCATTCAGGTCGCAACCGGTTTCTACTTGGACAAGCTGGAGCAGACTCCGGAGGGCATCATCGCCACGAGTGGATCACGGGCGCTCGGGCCGGTGGATGAGATCGTGGTCGCTACAGGATTTCGCCCGGACGTCGCGCTCCTCTCCGAGCTGCGAATTTCCCTAGATCAAGGAACACAGGCGCCAACAGCACTGGCCCCGCTAATAGACCCTAACCTGCACAGCTGTGGAAGTGTCCGACCGCACGGTGCGGAAGAACTCAAGCACCCTGATCCCGACGTCTACATCGTAGGCATGAAGAGCTACGGCCGCGCGCCCACCTTCCTACTGCTGACCGGATATGAGCAAGTGCGCTCAGTCGCAGCTGCAATCGCGGGAGATTGGGGGGCCGCAAGACGGGTGGAGTTGGTGCTGCCGGAGACTGGCGTATGCATTACGCAGTTCAACGATGAGGAAGCTGAGGCTCCGGTGTCCGCGGGCTGTTGTGCGCCCAAGCCCGAAGAGCTGATCACAAAAAGCGAGACTTGCTGTGGTGGCCCTGCTCCGGAGGGCATGGATGCGTGCTGCGTCAAAGATGCGCAGGCCAAGCAAGCGGGCGAGTCGGGTTGTGGCTGTCAGAAGGCCTCGCCGATTGCGCACCCACGATCGACCTGCTGCTCCTGAAATGTCCCCCACGCAGAAGCGCGCGGTTTGGCTGCTTGGTCTTTGCCAGTGCATCCTCTGGGGCGTGCTCTATTACAGTTTCTCTGTGCTACTCGTGCCATTGGAGCAAGCGCTGGAGACAACACGAACCGTTGTCGCAGGTGCTTTCTCTGCCGGCTTGATTGCGATGGCTTGGATTGCGCCCCAAGTAGGGCGCTGGCTGGATAGCGGTTATTCCAGGCGTGTTACCCACTATGGTCTTGCACTTGCCATGCTGGGGCTGCTTTTGCTCGGGCTGTCTGACGGGGTCGCATTGCTCTATGCAGCTTGGTTAGTAATGGGAGTTGCGATGGCACTCCTGCTGTATGAGCCTGCCTTCGTCCTGGTGATGCATGCCGTCGTCGAGCCCGGCCACCGCCTCCGATCCCTGGCAGCCGTAACGATCATGGGGGGCTTGGCGAGTACCATTTTCCTTCCGCTGACCTCATATGTGATCGATCAGTGGGGCTGGCGGGCCGCTGCTTTCTCCGGTGCCTGTGCTGTGCTGGTGGTGGCTTACCTCATGGAGGTATGGGTTCTGCCGTCGCTTCCTTCTATGCAGCAGGATGTTGAGCGGGCGGCCTTCACGCATAAGGCGTGGCCTCGTTTTATGCCTTCGCTTGCCGTCGTCTTCGGCATCGGGAGTCTTGCAAGCATCGCGTTGACGACGTTGCTGATTCCGTTTCTGATCGAGCGTGGAACCTCTGCGAGTGTAGCGGCTCTTGTCCTTGCCGCATTCGGTGCTGCACAGCTTCCAGGGCGAATCTGGCTACTGCGCCAGACCAGAGCTCTTTCCGCAACGACGCTCACTATTACCCCGGTCCTCCTTATGGCGCTGGGTATGCTGGGCGTCACGTTGGTCGACAATCCATGGATCAGTCTGGTTGCAGTAGCCGTGTTCGGATTGGGCGCTGGCTTGCAGACGCTCGCCAAACCTTGGCTCGTCCAGGCTATCTACGGCTCGTCATCGGCAGGCCAATGGAATGGCGAGATCGCTCGCGTCCAAGGCTTCGCCCGGGCGGTGACCCCTGTGGCTGTGGCCGGCGTGTCCGTAGTGTGGGGCATCGCCTCTGTACTAGTAGCGATGGCTATCCTTCTGGCTGCGACGCTTCCAATCGCGCACAGACTTCGTACAACCGATGGGCGTGGGATCTTGTAGCTCGAAGGCCTGGCCCATCGCGCGCTCTCAGAGCCGGCGATGGCCGGCTTGGTCGATGACTATCTCACCGTCTTCCTTTGAGAAGGGGCGCGTTACCGGTGGTAAGAGGTCTAGAACTATCTCGGAAGGTCGACAAAGACGGATGCCCTTCTCCGTCACAACGAATGGGCGGTTGATTAGGACGGGATGGGTCAGCATCGCGTCCAGCAGCACATCATCATCGAATTTGGGATCATCCAGTCCCAGTTCCAGATAAGGCGTTCCCTTCTGTCGGATCGCATCGCGAACACTTAGACCCGCACCCGCGATCAGTTCCACAAGCCGATCACGGGTTGGCGGCTCACTCAAGTACTCGATGATGGTTGGCTCGATGCCTGCATGGCGAATCAGTGCCAGCGTGTTCCGCGACGTCCCGCAGGCAGGGTTGTGATAGATGATGGGTGTCACGTGTTCCTCACCTTGCGCGATGAAGGGTGGATGTATCCCGAGGCCTCTGCGTTACTCGGCAGCGCCTGAAGAGGAAGCAAGCTCCTGCGCAGCCAAGTCACCCTTCCGTTCACTGTAGCGACTGGTCAAGTAGGTGCTATGGCCGCGCACCATGAGAGTGAACTTCACCAACTCTTCCATGACATCGACAACACGGTCGTAGTAGGAGGAAGGCTTCATTCGCCCCTCGTCGTCGAACTCCTGCCACGCCTTTGGGACGGAGGACTGATTTGGAATGGTCACCATCCGCATCCAGCGGCCGAGCACACGTAGTGCATTGACCACATTGAATGACTGGGAGCCGCCACAGACCTGCATGACCGCCAAGGTGCGCCCCTGGGTGGGTCTGACGCCGCCTTCTTCCAAGGGTAGCCAGTCAATCTGATTCTTGAACACGGCCGTGACGGTGCCATGTCGCTCGGGGCTGACCCACACCTGTCCCTCCGACCACTCTGACAGAGCGCGCAGCTCCTGAACCTTGGGGTGTTCTTTGCCCACGCTGTCTAGCAGCGGTAAGTCATGCGGGTCGAACACCCGCGTCTCTGCGCCGAAGCGCTGCAAAAGGCGTTCTGCTTCCAGTGCCAGCTTGCGGCTGAAGGACTGAGGGCGCAGTGATCCATAAAGGATCAAGATGCGCGGCGGGTGTTCAGGACCTGTGGCGCCAAGCTTCTGGCGGGCCGGAACATCCAGCGCGCCCGGCACCACATTGGGCAGTCGTATTTCTGTCATGGAGGATTGCTAAGCTTCGTCTATTCCAATATTCTAGTTTAATGGAAATCAAGAACGCAACCGCGGCGCTGGCCGCACTGGGCCAGTCCACCCGACTTTCGGTGTTTCGACTTCTTGTTGAGGCGGGGCCTGAGGGACGGATGGTCGGAGACATCGCCGAGGCGCTGTCGCTTCCCGGCGCCACGCTTTCGTTTCACCTCAAGGAACTGAGCAATGCCGGCCTCATCGAAGGGCAGCAGCGTGGGCGCTACATCTGCTACCGCGCGGACTTTGAAAAGATGAATGATCTGATCGAATTCCTGACCAGCAATTGCTGTGGCGGCAAGCCCGAGATGGCGTGCATGCCTGAAGTCCGGAAGATTAGTGCCAAGGTCAAGAAGGCAAGCCGATGAGTGAAGGAACTCTCGCCTCCACCAAGGCCGTGCCCCTATCCAAGCGGATGGGTGCGTTCGAGCGTCATCTGACCCTCTGGGTTGTTCTCTGCATTCTCACGGGCACGGGCTTGGGTTATCTGTTCCCGCGAGTGTTTGAAACGCTAGGCGCCTTGGAGGTTGCCAAGGTCAACTTACCGGTCGCGGTTCTGATCTGGTTGATGATCATCCCGATGTTGCTGAAGATTGATTTCGCGGCAATGGGCGACGTCAAGCAGCACTGGAAAGGTATCGGCGTCACGGTGTTCGTCAACTGGGCCATCAAGCCGTTCTCCATGGCATTGTTGGCTTGGATCTTTATCCGTCACGTCTTTGCAGACCACCTTCCTGCAGCGCAGATTGATTCCTACGTCGCGGGTTTGATTCTGTTGGCCGCTGCACCTTGCACGGCGATGGTGTTCGTGTGGAGCCATCTGTGCGATGGCGAGCCCCGTTTCACATTGAGCCAGGTCGCCTTGAACGACGCGATCATGGTTGTGGCGTTTGCCCCGATTGTCGGCCTACTACTCGGGATCTCTTCGATCACTGTCCCTTGGTCGACACTTCTTATCTCGGTTGGCATGTACATCATCGTGCCCGTCATTGTGGCCATGCTCTTGCGGAGCTGGATTCTGCGCAAGGGTGGGGAAGTCGCTCTCCAGGCGCTTCTAAAGCGACTGGGTCCGATCTCGCTCGCAGCTTTGTTGATCACGCTGGTGCTTCTGTTCGGCTTCCAAGGTCGGCAGATTGTCGACCAGCCTCTGATCATCGCCATGCTGGCGGTACCGATCTTGATCCAGGTCTACCTCAATGCGGGAGTGTCGTATTGGCTCAACCGCAAGCTGGGCGTTGCCCACTGCGTGGCCGGTCCGTCAGCGCTGATCGGTGCCAGCAACTTCTTCGAACTGGCTGTCGCTACCGCTGTCGGTGTCTTCGGCGTTCACTCGGGTGCTGCGCTGGCCACGGTGGTCGGCGTATTGGTTGAAGTCCCCGTCATGTTGTCTGTTGTCCGCATCGTGAACGCGTCAAAGCCCTGGTACGAGCGTCGCGCCTAACCAATTTCTCAGGATTACTCATGGATCGCTCCTACAATCTGTTGTTCTTGTGCACCGGAAACTCCGCCCGCAGCATCCTTGCCGAAGCACTTGCCAACCAATTGGGTAAGAGCCGGTTCAAAGCATTCAGTGCCGGAAGCCACCCTCGCGGACGCGTGCATCCCGTCGCACTGGAAGTCTTGAACGAAGCAGGCATCCCGACAGAGGACTTGCGGAGCAAGCCCTGGGATGAGTTTGCTACAGCGGATGCCCCGGCAATGGATCTGATCATTACTGTCTGTGACAAGGCAGCAGGCGAAGCGTGTCCTGTATGGCCTGGGCATCCTGTAACAGCCCACTGGGGGATTGAAGATCCCGCATCGGTCGCGGGGTCCGAGGAGCAGATACATAAAGCGTTCACCAAGGCGCTCCATCTGCTTCAACACCGCCTATCGTTGCTGATGGCGTTGAAGATAGAAGCGCTAGACCGCCTGGTCCTGGAGACGAAAGTACGCGAGATCGGCACCTCATCGACCTAAAGCAGCACCTTCTTGGGCTAGACCTTTCATGACTATCCGTATTGGCATCAACGGCTTCGGCCGCATGGGCCGCCTCACGCTTCGGGCGGCTTTGGACAATCCTGACTTCCAGTTCGTCCAGATCAACGACCCTGCAAGTGACGCTGCTACGTTTGCGCACCTGCTCAATTTCGATTCCGTCCATGGCCGTTGGGATCGAGAGATTCGTGCCGACGCAGACGCATTGGTGATCGAGGGTCGACGCATCCCGGTTGCACGGAACAAGGACATTGCGGCCACTGATTGGTCTGGCTGTGATGTCGTAATCGAGTCCTCCGGAAAATTCCGCAAGCCAGATGTGCTTCAGCCCTACCTCGACCAGGGCGTGAAGCGCGTGGTCGTGACGGCCCCCGTCAAGTCACCAGGTGTTCTAGACGTGGTGGTGGGCGTAAATCACCACCGCTTTGACCCTGCTCAGCATCGCATCGTCTCGGCTGCGTCTTGTACGACGAACTGCTTTGCCCCCGTGGTCAAGGTGATCCATGAGGGTATCGGTATCCGTCATGGCAGTCTGACCACCATCCACAGCCTTACCAATACTCAAGTCATAGTGGATGCGCCGCACAAGGATCTGCGGCGGGCACGCTCCTGTGGCAGCAGCCTAATCCCAACCTCGACAGGCTCGGCGACCGCCATCGCCGAAATCTTTCCGGAGCTTAAGGGGCGCCTTAACGGACATGCGGTGCGCGTTCCCCTAACCAATGCGTCGCTGACCGACTGTGTGTTCGAAGTGGCGCGTCCAACTTCCGTAGACGAAGTGAACACCCTACTGAAGAACGCAGCTGAAGGCGAGCTGGCTGGCATCCTCGGATATGAGGCACGTCCGCTGGTATCGATCGATTACCAGACTGACCCGCGCTCCAGCATCATTGATGCGTTGTCGACCATGGTGATCAACGAAACGCAGGTGAAGCTGTATGCCTGGTACGACAATGAGTGGGGTTATGTAAACCGTACCGCCGAACTCGTACAGCTGGTCGGTAAGGCGGGCTGACGCGATGCTTGTGCGCCTTTCGGCTGATGTCCGCCAGTACCTGCTCATCACGGGCAACTACTGGGCTTTCACGCTGACCGACGGCGCCCTTCGCATGCTGGTGGTGCTGCATTTTCACCAGTTGGGCTACAGCCCTCTGCAGATCGCAATGCTGTTTCTGTTCTATGAAATCTTCGGTGTCATCACCAATCTGGTAGGCGGATGGCTGGGAGCCCGGATCGGGCTCAATCGGACCATGAACATTGGACTGGCAATGCAGGTCATCGCGCTGTCTATGCTGTTGGTGCCGGCAATCTGGCTGACAGTTTCCTGGGTGATGGCAGCGCAGGCCTTGTCAGGCGTTGCAAAGGATCTCAACAAGATGAGCGCCAAGAGCAGCATAAAGCTGTTGGTGCCAAGCGATCAGGAGGGCACGCTGTACCGGTGGGTCGCCGCGCTAACGGGATCGAAGAACGCGCTGAAGGGCATCGGCTTCTTCCTCGGCGGTGCGCTGCTGACCACCCTCGGGTTCGCCGCCGCCGTGGCCTCCATGGCCGGCGCGCTGCTGCTGGTGTGGATGGTCAGCCTGGTGCTGCTGAAGCGCGACCTGGGCAAGGCGAAGGCCAAGCCCAAGTTCCGCGACATCTTCTCCAAGAGCCGCGCTATCAACCTGCTGTCGGCGGCCCGTCTGTTCCTGTTCGGTGCGCGCGATGTCTGGTTCGTGGTCGCGTTGCCGGTGTTTCTGGCCGCCACTCTGGGATGGGATTTCTGGCAGGTCGGCGGCTTCCTCGCTGCGTGGATCATCGGGTACGGCGTGGTCCAGTCCTTGGCGCCCTATCTGACGGGTCGGAAGGCGGGCAAGGTGCCCGGCGGACGCACGGCGGCCGGCTGGGCGTTCGTCCTGGCCGCTGTCCCCGCCGCCATGGCGGCGCTGCTTGCCTATGGCGCCTCGCCCACTTGGGTGCTTGTGGGCGGGCTAACGGTCTTTGGCGTACTGTTCGCCCTCAACTCTGCCGTGCACAGCTATCTGATCGTCAGCTATGCCAACGAAGACGGCGTGTCGCTCGACGTCGGGTTCTATTACATGGCCAATGCGATGGGCCGCTTGCTGGGAACCATCCTGTCAGGTTGGGTGTTTCAAACATGGGGCTTGGAAGCATGCCTGGCCATTTCGGCCGTACTGATCCTGTTCGCAGCAGGAGTGTCCGTTTTGCTTCCCAAGCATGGCTCGCTATCGGATGATCGCTTGAGATAGAACTTTTCGAGTATGGGCAACCAAAAAATGGCTGCTTTGGGTCGGAAGCAGACACCTGAGAGATGCCCCGGACCAATCAGTGCCCGGACGTCGCAGCATCGCCGCTGCGATGGGTATTCAACCGATCCACCAGCGATTCGCTGGCATGGTTCAGGCCGACCACCTCCACCTCTGCACCGTGGCGGCGGAGTTTGAGCACCACGCGATCCAGTGCAGCCACCGCGCTGGTATCCCAGAAATGGGCGTCATCCAGGTCGATGACGACCTTCTTGCTGGCGTGCAGGTAGTCGAAGCTGTTGGCGAACTGCACGGCCGACGCGAAGAACACCTGTCCGCGGACCTTGTAGATTCTCGTCCCGTCGTGCCGTTCCTCGTCGTCGACCTGCAGCATGGCACTGACCCGCCGCGTGAACGACAGCGCAGTCAGCAGCACTCCCGTCAGCACGCCCTTCGCCAGATCGTGGGTCGCCACGGTCACGATGACGGTGCCGATCATGATCAGGTTGGCCGTACGCGGATGCGTCTTCAGTTCGGCGAAGCTTCTCCAATGGAAGGTGCCGATACTGACCATGATCATCACTGCCACCAGTGCCGCCATCGGAATCTGCGAGACCCAGTCCGAGGCGTAGACCACGAGCAACAGCAGCACCACGCCGGCTATCGGGCACGACAGGCGGCCTCGCCCACCTGATGACACATTGATCACCGACTGCCCGATCATGGCGCAACCAGCCCGACCAGTAACCAGCCAGGCGGATGGCGGCCATGGCAGCTCGCCCGCCCATCAGCCCATTTCCATCGGCCAATGCCAAGTAGGCTTCGCACATCCTGAACGTCCTGGTGCGCGCCTCGGAACAAGGCGATCTCGTCGACTGGCAGACGCTGCTTTTCCAGCCAAGCGCGCTCAGCTTCGACGCCAGCCGCGGCGATGATTGCCAGTTCCATGTCGTGATCCAAGACATGATCCGGATAGCAGCTCTGCCGAGCGATCTGGAGGTGGATCAAGTTCACGACCGCCTGGCTCATCGCCGCGGGGGATATCGCGCTCATCACCCACCATAGGGAAATCGCCCCGCCAGACGTCTACCTTGATGATGGGGCGCTGTTCGCGGCCCGTGCACTGTCGAACGATGATCAAAGACCACCCGAATCCGTACCTCCAGGCCTCGCTCCGCGAGCTATCCGCCGCCCTGGAGCGGTGTGCACGCCAACTGCGTGCGGTGAATGGGACCGTGGCGCGCGAGGACACGGCACACCTGCTTCTCTCCGCCGCCCAGCGCCTCGCCCCCCAGGACAAGCGCCAGGGAGAGCCGGTCAATCGCGTACGTGCAGGTGCGGAGGTCCTTCCAGATTTCTGGCCGCGTTACGAACGCGAGAAGCGCGCGATGCGCTGGCACCTGTTCCACCAGGCCGCCGAGGCCGCCGGACTCTCCCCTGCGGACTTCGGCGAGTACCTCACGCTGACGGGGTGCCCCTTGATGGATCGCGTCCTGGAAAGCGAGGAAGGCTACCGCGAGGCCCTGGATTGGATCGAAGAGGCCCGTCGTACAGGTGACCGGGCCTCTCGCCGCGTTGAGTGAGACCACGCAGCGACCCTGCGGACAAACAAAGGGGCCCTGCGGCCCCTTCGCTTTGCACTCACCCATTCATGTCGGTGCGCCTTACGCCGGGGTCGCACGCTCCCCGGCCGGGTCCTGCTCTTCCGACTCTCCCCTCGCCCGCTTGGTCTTGAAGCGCGTCGAGAGCTCCTTGCGCAACGAGTCCAGGCCCGCGCTCTTGCCGGCGAGCTTGAGCAGCTGATAGCCCTCCACGCTGTTCGACATGATGTCGCTGCCCAGCGCCGTCTCGGTGTCCAGCATCCGCTGGTACAACCGCATCACCAGCACCGTGCGTGCGCGCAAGGCATCCAACGCCGCCACGTCGCGCTGCAGCGCCGCCAGGTCGAACGTCGGCGGCAGGATCTGCGGATTGCTTGTCAGCACGTCGACGGCCAGCCGGCAGAACGCCTCCGACTTGTCGCCCATTTTGTGCAGCCTGCGCCGCTTGACCTTGTCCAGCGCCACCAGACCACCCAGGCGGGCATTCAGTGTGTCCAGCGCGACGTCGATATCCGCCAGCGCCTCGTCTTCAAACGTGATGTCTACGATGTTTTGACTCATGGTGCGTCCTTGTCTCCTTGTCATGGGAACGCCCGCCCTCTGGCGAGCACTTCCACTGTAGGCCGCCACGCGCGGAGAATCCTCTAACATTTACGCCCTGCGACTCGCGCGATACATGCATCGTGTGTCTCGACATACACGACATCATCGTGCGACACCCACGCCTGCATGGCCGGGCATACCAACCGGTATCTCCGGCGATACCAAAAGGCATCGCGCGACGTTTCGAAGGACAGGTTTCGTCATGACGCGGTGGGTCGTCATGGATATGCGCCGATATCGCGCGCCATGACCCGGCGACTGTCATTCGATATCGAAGCGCGTGTCCGTGCATGGCGCGCAACATCGTGCGTGATACACCCGAGTATCACGCAACACGCGCTGCCCTATGGCGCGCCATGTCAGGCCCTATGGCGTGCCATATCGGCGCGTATGACGCGCCGGAGGCAGGAATATCGAACGCCACGCTGCCGATCATCACCGGCCGTACCCTGGCGCACCGCCCGCCACCTGCAGCGACATCGCCAGAGATGGAAAAGAAGGCGGGCTCGGCACGCTTCCCTGTCGGCTGCGATGGCGTGCGAATGACCCATGCAAGCGACGCCACTCGCCGCGCACAAAAAAAGGGAGGCGCGCCGCGCCTCCCTCCATGAATCTGTACAACGCCGCGGGTGTGCCGTAAGACCGAGGGCTATGCCGACGCCCGCATCACTTGCGGGCAGAGCGCCCGCGCTTCTTGCCGGCGTTTGCAGCCGAGTCCGCGCGACTCTGCGCGAACTCCGGGAAGGTCTCCTCGATCGAGTCCTTGTCCGGGAGGATGTAGAACACCCCGCCCTTCTCGAACGTCGGCTGCATGATCTGCTCGTAGAACGCCGGCGCCACGTTGATGCAGCCGTGCGTGATGCGATTGTCGTCGGGCGTCGGCGACGCGAGGCGTTCCACGCGCTTCTCGGCCGGCACGCCGGTGGCGGTCGGGTGGATCGAGACGGCGGACTCGTAGTCCACCCACAGCACGCGTCCGGCATCGATGGACGGACCGAACCCACCGACGAAACGGCCCGCGGGCGTCGTGCGATCGCGGCCCGGGATCTCGCGCAGCGCAAGACCGGCTACGCCGGGCGCCGTGTGGTCGCCGACCGCCGATCCGAAGAGTCCGGGGGCTGCGCCGCGAGGCCGGCCGTCGCCGCCGAATACCAGGATCTGCGCGGCCGCCTTGTCGATGATCGCGAACGGATAGCCCTGGCTGTCCTTGGTCGCGACGATCCAGCCCGCGAGCGCGACCACCGTGTCGGACACGTCCTGGCCTTCGGGAAGCTGATCGGCGGCTGCGGCCGCTTCTTGCTGGGCGTCACGCTCGGCCTTGGGTGCCGCGGCGCTCGCGAACGCCAGCGTCAGCAGCAGCGCGCCGGACGCGGCACGGATCGCAGGATGTAGGCAGGTACGAATGGCGCAGTTCCTCACAACAAAAACCACCATCAAAAGAGAGCCCGGCGGCCAGCAGCGGCCGCCGGGGTCCGGGTCTCACGATTCCTCACGAACCGTGCAAGCGCGATCAGCCGCGCGGCACGCGACGCGGGGCCGATTCCAGCTGGCGCACGCGACCTTCGATCTGGTCCAGGCGCTGGTTGGCCTGCTGCGCGGACTGATTCGCCGCGTCGGCGCTCTGCGCCGCACCCTGCACCTTCGTGTCGAGCTGGTCGAGGCGCGAGTTGATGCCTGCGAACTCGTCGTCATAGGTGGCGCAGCCGCTGAGCGCCACGCCTGCCACCATCGCCACACCGAGCACACGCGCCGTCGTCATGAATCGCTTGTTGGTAAACATTCCAATCCTCCTTCGTCTGGGAGCTGGGAATATAGACGTGTTTCCGGCCGGTGCTGCAACGTACCTTCAGCCAAGATTGGCGTACGTGGAGGCAGCGTGAAATTGCAGGAATATTTGCGTATTCCCATGCGAATCCATCGATTCAAACACTTGGAATCGCAGGACGTGATCGGCGATCACACCGTATCCGTGCCGCTGATCGCAACGCGACTGACGGACGGTCGCCCCTTCCCATTCAACAACCTGCCGATCACCGTGTGCCGGACCAGCAGCTGATAGCTGGCGAACGACACCAGCAGCGTGATGACGATTGAAGACATGAACTTAACAATCCAGTGCAGCGGCATATCCAACAGCCGGTACTGGATGGCGAGCAATAACGGCAGGTGGACAAGGTAGATCCAGTAGGCGCTGTCGGAGAACCAGCGCATCGTGGCGCTGCGCGAACCCAGCCATCGCCGCGCAGCGAGCAGGCACCAGAGCGTCATCCAGAAGCCGGCGCAGGCTTCCAGCCAGGCCTGCACGCTGCGCAGTACGGCGGACGATGGCGCGTCGAGGAAGCCCTGCGTCCACAGGAACAACGCGGCGTACGCAACCAACGCACCGGCTAACAGGAAGGGAGCCAGCGGCCGCAGGCGATCGAGCAGGCCGTCGTGGTGGAAGAGCTGGTACCCGACCGCGAAGTACAACCCGAAGAACACCAGGGCCCAGAGTGCCGGCACGAAGAACTCCGGCGCGGGCCACGGCACGCCGACCAGCGCCAGTGCGGGTGCCGACAGCGCCGGGAACATCACGATCCATGCCGCCACGGGCATCGCGGCGAGCCTGCGCCCGATCCGCCCCATGCCGAGGGTCGACGTGATCCACACCAGCAGCGTGAACAGCATCAGGTAGAACAGGAACCACAGGTGTCCCCAACTCGGCAGCGAGGGCATGGCGCCATGCTGGTCGAGGTAGGTGCGGATCCACGCCAGGGCCGGTGATGGATGGACCGCGGTTTCCGCCGCACGTTGCGTCAACCAACGCATGCTGGCGAGCATCGGCCATGCGAACACCACCAGTGGCAACAGCACGCGTGCGCAACGGTTGCGGAACATGCCCGCCATGCCGCGGCGCGCCACCAACAGGGCCGCGAAGTACCCCGCGAGCGTGAAGAACAGCGGCATGCGGAACAGGTGCATGAACCACGCCACCGCATCGACGACCGTCGACCCGCCCACATCCGCGGCGGGCCAGATCGGCCGCATCACCGGGCTGTACGCGAGCGCCGCGTGGAAGACCACGCCCGCCAGCATGGCCACGGCGCGGAGGTTGTCCAGGGAGTGGACGCGATCGCCGCCTTCCACGTCGTTGCCCTAGAGGAAGGAGCGCTTGCGCGCATGCACCCAGCCGGCCGCAAGGATGGCGATCGCGATCACCGCGAGTTCGCCCCCGATCAGGGCCAGCACCTGCGGACTCCAGATGATGGCATCGCCCTGCAGGTGTTCGCGGATGCCGTGCATGGTGCTGACCCAGTAGAGGAAAGGACCGATCAGGGTCATCAGCGCCAGCATCGCGAACACGTTCCAGCCTTCGGAATCCACCGCGATCACCACGCACAGCGACACGCAGAAATTGGCCAGCATGAACAACCCCACCACCACCAGCCACGGCACCGTGCCGTCGGCGCGCGGCGTGCCCAGCACCAACGCCAGCAGACCGCCGCAGACCAGCAGGAACGGCACCAGGAAGATCGTCAGGTTGGCCAGCAATTTGCCCCAGAACACGTCCATCGGCGTGACCGGCAGGCTCATGACGAAAGGCTGCGTGTGCTCCTTGCGCTCGGCCATCACCGAGGACTGGATGGCATAGGAACCGACCACCAGCAGCAGCACGAGCAGCAGCAACGCTCCGGCGGAGGCCAGCAGCGGCGTGCCCATGCCCACCAGGCCCAGCGCCAGCAGCATGCCGCCGAGAAAGCCGGCGAGTTGCTTCTGGTAGACCTGCCAGTCCTTGACGATCAGCTTGCGGACCATCGCGCCATCGGATGCGAGCCAGTTCATGCGTTGTTCCCTCCGCGGACGGTGGTGACGAAGATGTCTTCCAGCGCCATCGGCTCGACCGATTCGATGGCGAACCCCAGAGACTGCAGCGCGGACAGCGTGCCGTCATCGAACGCACCCGTCTTCACTTCGACCAGGGGCGCGCTGTCGCGGACCGAGGCCACACCCGGTAGCCGGCGGATCGCGTCCGCCCCTTCGCCGCGGCACAGGATCCGTCGCCAGCCGTCGAGGAAGGATTCCTTGTCGCGCGAGGCGACAACGCGGCCGCCATGCAGGAAGGTGATGGAATCGGCGATCTGCTCGATGTCGGCGGTGTTGTGCGAGGAGAACAGGATCGAACGCGCCTCATCGCGCAGCACGTCGGCCAGCGCGTCCAGCACCTCGCCGCGCGCGACGGGATCCAGGCCGGTGGTCGGCTCATCCAGCAGCAGCAAGCGCGGATGGCGCGCGAAGATCAGCAACAGCAGCGCCTTGACCCGCTGCCCGTGCGAAAAGCCGCCCAGCGCCTGCTGCGGCCGCAGGTCGAAACGCGTCAGCAGGTCCTGCGCATAGGCCTCGTCCCAACCGGGATAGATGCTGCGGACGAAATCCATGTGCCAGCGCAGCGTCTGCCCGCGGTACAGGCGCATGTCGTCGGAGGCGTAGCCGATATCGCGCTTCACCGCGACCTGGGCGTGCGGCATCGACTGGCCGAGCACCTCGACCTTGCCGCCATCGGCACGGACCAGCCCCATCAGCATGCGCAGCAGGGTGGATTTGCCGGCGCCGTTGACGCCCACCAGGCCCATGACCTGGCCCTCGGGAAGTTCGAGGTCGATATCGTGCAGGGCGAATGCGTCGTACTGCTTGCGCACGCCTTCGAGCGCGATGGCGGGTGTCATTCGGGTGTCCTTCGGTCGGGATTCGTGGGCTTCGGCATGGCAGGCTCGCTGGACAGCGCTTGCTCGACGCGATCGAGGACCTGTCGCCCGTCGAGCCCGAGCTTCCTGGCCGCCTCCAGCATGCCGGCCAGTTGGGATTGGAATTCCTGCGCGGCCAGCGTCTGTGTCGCGTCCAGGGTCTCGGCAACGAACGAGCCCTTGCCCTGGCGCGTGACGATCACGCCGGCGCGTTCCAGCTCCAGGTACGCGCGCTTGACCGTGATCACGCTGACCCGGCTGCCCGCCGCCAGCTCGCGGATGGAAGGGAGAGGCGCACCGGCCTTCCACTCCCCCGCCATCACCTTGGCGATCACCTGCTCCATGATCTGCGCGTACATCGGCGTGATCGAATGGGGCGACAGCAGCAGATCGGTATCCATGCAGCCCTTGAGTGGTGGGAGTCAGCCGCGTTGCAGAACGCGTCGGCGTGAGCGGAGGGTCACCGCTATCCGTTTGGAGCCCATGCGTCGAATCGCTGCTGCAGCTCCGGCGTGAGGTCTTCCCCAACGCCAGAGTCCGTCGATGTGTGCTCGCAAAGACCCGAGGCCTGGGCGCCGATCCATTGCTCGTAGCCGGATGTACTGACCGTCGCGAAACGGGTCCGCACGTCAGGTTCACCGGGGCGCCCCGACGAGAATTCACCACACAACAGGTACTGCCGGCTCCCGTCGGGCGACACGATGTGCGCAAGGCGGACATCGTGGAATCGCAGGTCCGGTACGGGGGGATGCGCACGGAAGTCGGCAGCGGCGTAACCGATCAGGGACTCCCCCATCGAGGCGTCCATCGAGGCGTCCATCGAGGCGTCCGTTGAGGCTTGCGGAGTAGTTTCGGCTGCTCGCGGCGGCGCCACCGCACGCGCCTCCACGCCCGCGAACATGCCGATCCACGCGACTGCCATGGCAGCCGCAATCAGGCTGAAGAACCGCTGCATGGCGCTACCCCGGGCCGTTATCTCTGTATATAGTCAGTATACACAGCAATTAACAGTCGTCAACCGGACGGGGATTCGGGCCAGGGGGTCAATGGAGACAGAGCGCGCCCCGCGAGCGGTCACTCCTCAGGGAACGCCACGCTGACCCTTGTTTCAGGAGCGTGTCTTGATCGGCGATCAGTAAGCCGATGCGCCGGCCTGGGTCGAGCTGACTACACCGATGTCGGCCGTGACCGTGTAGGGCATTCCGCCCACCGGCGCCCAAGTGGCGAGATCGAAACCATCGCCGGTGGCAATGCGCGCCACGCCGATGTTGCGATTGGTCAGCGGGTGTTTGGCCGCGCACACCTGCGGCAAGCCTGGCGCTTGCAGGAAGTACACCTTGCCCTCGCCTGCGACGCTCGCGGAATCCCCGTTGGTCACGAGCAACGCGGTTGCCTCAGCGACGGCGATGCCACGTGGCACCGCACGCCAGCCGCTGGCCGCCACACGGCACAGCAAAGCGAGGTTGCGGCCCATGCGGTCGCGCGCGGCGAAGTGGGGATCGCCGATGACGCCCTGCAACGGCGCCACCGCAGCGAAGTCGCGGTCGAACATCGGCACTGCGCCTGCAACGGAACCGGGCCACACCCTCCAAACCTCTCAACCCGCGCCCGCATGCCAGCCCGCATAATCCGGTTCCGGTAGCCAGATGGCGAAACACGCATGAAGACGATCGGCCTGATCGGCGGGATGAGTTGGGAATCGACGGTGCCCTACTACCGCCTGGTCAACGAAGGCATCAAGGCGCGGCTGGGTGGCCTGCATTCGGCGAAGGTGGTGTTGTACAGCGTCGACTTCCACGAAATCGAACAGCTGCAGCGCGAGGGCGATTGGCACGCCGCAGGCGAACGGCTGGCCGATGCCGCGCGTCGCGTGCAGGCCGCCGGTGCCGACCTGCTGGTGTTGTGTACCAACACCATGCACAAGGTGGCGCCGCAGATGGAGGCAGCCGTGTCGATTCCGCTGCTGCATATCGCCGACGCTACCGGCGCCGCCATCACGGCCGCCGGGCATCGCACCGTCGGCCTGCTCGGCACGCGCTTCACGATGGAACAGGACTTCTACCGCGAACGCCTGCGCGAAGTGCACGGCCTGCAGGTCATCGTGCCGGACGCGGACGACCGCGGCCTCGTCCACGATGTGATCTACGACGAACTGTGCCGCGGCGTGGTGCGCGACAGCGCGCGCGAGGCCTACCGCCGCATCATGGACGACCTGGTGGCGAGCGGTGCCGACGCCATCATCCTCGGCTGCACCGAGATCGGCTTGCTGGTGCGCGCGCAGGATGCACGCGTGCCGTTGTTCGACACGACGGCCCTGCATGCGAATGCCGCCGTGGACGCTGCGCTGGCGGAGTGACGTCGCCTATCCGGCCAGGTAGAAATCCATCGGTATCAGTTCGACGGCCCACCCGCCCTCTTCACCCAGGGTCGCGGCCGGGTGCATCGAGGCGATGCGCAGCGCCTCGTCATGGCTGTCCGCCTCGATGATGAAGAGGCCGCCCACCACTTCCTTCGACTCGGTGTAAGGCCCGTCGCTGACCTGGGTCTTGCCGTTGGCTGGGCGCAGCGTCCGCCAGCCCTCCAGATCACCCAACGAGGCGGAGACCCGTACCTTGCCGGTCGCGCGCATCTTCTCGTCCAGGGCGGGACACTGGCTCACCAGTGCCTCGACGTCGTCCGGGTGCATCGCGGCGAACTTCTCGGGAGTGAAATAGGCGAGGCCGAGGTACTTCATGGGCGTTCCTTTGTGTGGTCATGTCTTGGCGACGAAGCGGGAGGCCGGCATGCGACACGCCGCCGAGCGCTCCGCAATCGGCGTCAGTCATCTGAGCGTCGGTAGTGCATGGCGACCGCACCGCAGCGCAGTGGAATCGCGGAAACCAGTGCAAGCCGTCGCGTGCCGGGGAGCCCGCTCTGGTACAGCGTCGGACCGTGGCCGGCGATCCTGGCGTGGACGAGGAAGCGGTACTCGTCGATCAGGTCCAACCGGTCCAACTCGGCCGCGAGCATGCCGCTGCCGAGCAGCACGCCGGCCGGCGTCGCATCCTTCAGTTGCTGCACACCCGTGCGCAGGTCGCTGGCGATGCGATGGCTGTGCGCCCAGGGAAAGTCTTCGCGCGTCGACGACACCACGTACTTCGGCTTCGCCTCCAGCTTGGCCGCCCACGCGCGGGTCGCCGGCGGTGCTTCCACTTCTCCGCACGCCACCCTCGGCCAATAGGCTTCCATCATTTCGTAAGTGACCCGGCCCCAGAGCATCGCGCCGTGCTCATCCATCAGGCGGGTGAAAAAGGCATGCGTCTCCTCGTCGGCGATGCCCTCCCGGTGGTCGACGCAACCGTCGAGGGTGAGGTTGAGGCTGAAGGTCAGCAGTCCCATGGGGCAAGTACCTCGGCGCGACTAGCGCTGGATGATGGGGATGAATGCCTTGACGACGAATGCCGAAGACGGGAATCGACATCGTAGATGGAAGGGCCAGTCGCCACCGCTGCCGACCATCCCGTCGTCCCGCGATCCTGCGCACTACGCGGGCGGCCGGAGGGCCGGCGCATGCTGCGCCATCAGTTCCACGATCCAGTCGATGAACACGCGAAGCTTCTGGCTTACGTGCCGGCTGGGTGGAAATGCGACGTACATCGGCATCGGTTCCAGTGTCCAATCATCGAACAGCGCGACCAGTTCGCCGCGCGCCAGCGGTTCGCGCACCATGTACGTGGGCAGCCACAACACGCCAAGGCCCGCGATGCCGGCGGCCAGGTAGGCGTTGCCATCGTCCACTGAGAGCACGTGCCGGCCCTGTACACGCACCTCGTCATCACCGCGCCGCATCGGCGACATCAAGGGACTGCCGGTGCGCGAGCTGCGATAGCCGACGATGCGGTGCCCGGCCTCTTCCAGCACCCGTGGGTGCGCCGGCGTGCCCGCGCGTGCCAGATAGGCCGGTGCGGCGTACACGCCCAACGCCAGGTCGGCGATATGGCGTGCGCGCAGGGACACGTCGGTGAGTTCACCGCCGCGGATAACGCAGTCCACGTTCTCGTCGATCAGGTCCACCTTGCGATCGCTGACGCCCAGGTCGAGCTGGATGTCGGGGTAGCGCGCATGGAAGTCGGGCAGCGCGGGCACCAGCACATGGCTCGCCAGCGGCGCGGGCACGTCGACGCGCAGCCGGCCACGCGGTGACGCGGACGCCGCGGACAGGCTGGTCTCGGCATCGTCCAGGTCGGCCAGCAGGCGCACCACGCGCTCGTAATAGGCCGCGCCGTCGGCGGTCACGTTGACCTTGCGCGTCGTGCGATGGAGCAGCTTCACCCGCAGATGCGTCTCCAACTGCTGTACCAGCTGGGTGACGCGGGTCTTGCTGGCCTGCAGCGTGTCGGCGGCCTTGGTGAAGCTGCCGGTTTCGACCACGCGGACGAAGGCCTGCATCGCATCGATACGGTCCATGCGCACTCCAAGGGCAGCCGGGATTGTTTGGATTCTACAAACAGTGATCCCGCGATCGGCGTGTTTATCCCCCGCTCCGCGCTGCCTAGAGTTTCCGCCATGACCCGGGCCGCACGGCCCTATCCACAGGAGCATTCCCATGGCATTCCGCGACGCCGTCTTTCCCGCCGGTCGGCACGCGCTTTACGCCCTGCACACCTATTCCGCGGCGATCCGCTCGGGCGACCTGCTGTTCGTCTCCGGCCAGGTCGGCAGCCGTAGCGACGGCTCGCCCGAACCGGACTTCGAAGCCCAGGTCCGCCTGGCATTCGCCAATCTGGAAGCAACCCTGAAGGCAGGCGGCTGCTCGCTCGACGACATCGTCGATGTGACCACCTTCCACACCGACCCGGAGCGCCAGTTCGAGACGATCATGCAGGTCAAGGGCGAGGTTTTCCCCGTGCCGCCCTATCCCAACTGGACGGCGATCGGGGTGAACTGGCTCGCGGGCTTCGACTTCGAGATCAAGGTGATCGCGCGGATTCCGGGGTGAGGCGATGCGGGAGGACGCATCCGCACGCCTCCTGTCCTGATACGCGCTTGCTGCGCGTTGGTGGAAGAGCCCGCGCCGCCTTGACCGGATTCCAACGCGCCAGGCCACATCCTCCCCTGGCATCGAAGGCCCCGGCCCCGCGCGATGAACCTGCTCGAACGCGAATCGCAGCTCGATCTCATGCAAGGCCTGCTTGAGGCGGCCCGTGGCGGCACCGGCAATGTCGTGCTGGTCGGCGGCGAGGCGGGCATCGGCAAGACGAGCCTGGTCTCCGCGCTGTGCGAGCGCCGCGGCACGATGAACCTCTGGTGGGGCGCCTGCGATGCACTGCAAACACCGCATCCCCTCGCGCCCTTGCACGACATCGCGCGCGCCAATGCCGTCGGCTTCGGCACCGACATCGACACGCTGGGGCGGTTGCCGCTGTTCGGCGCGGTCCTGACCGAACTGCAGGCGTCGCCGACGATGTTCGTCGTGGAAGATGCGCACTGGGCCGACGAGGCCACGCTCGACCTGCTCCGGTTCCTGGGCCGGCGGCTCGCGCAGGTGCCCTGCGTGCTGGTGGTGACCTACCGCGACGACGAGGTCGCCGCGAACCATCCGCTGCGCCGGCTGATGGGAGATCTTCCCCGGGCCAGCGTCACCCGCCTGCAGGTGCCCCGCCTGACCGCACAGGCCGTGGAAGCGATGGCGGAAGGTGCGTTGCATGCGCACGAAGGACTGTATGAGGTCACCCAGGGCAATCCGTTCTACGTCAGCGAAATGCTGCGGCGTGGCAGCGAGGCGGTGCCGCATGGCGTGGAGGATCTCGTGCTGGCGCGGTTCGCCCGTCTGGGACCGGAGGCGCGGGACGTCGCGCAACTGACCGCGATCGTGCCCCGCCACCTCCAGGGCTGGTTGATGGACGCGGTGCTGGCCCCGTCGGTCGCGGCGATCGAGGAATGCCTGGATGCCGGCCTGCTGCTCGCACGGCGGGAGACGTTCGCCTACCGGCATGAACTCGCGCGCGTGGCGGTGGAGCGATCGTTGTCCGGCCCGCGTGCGCAACAGCTGCATGCGCGCGTGCTTGCCGTGCTCGACGGCCCACACCAGGCACGCGCGCCGCTGGCGTGGCGCGTGCATCACGCCGCCCGTGCCCATGACGGCGACGCAGTGCTCAGGCTGGCGCCGGCGGCCGCCGAAGAGGCGCGACGCAGCGGTGCGCACCGCGAAGCGGCCGCCCACCTGCGGACGGCCCTGTCGTTCGCCGACGCGCAGCCGGACCCGATCCGCGCAGCGCTGTTGGAACGCCTCTCCTACGAGTGCTACCTCACCGACCAACTGACGGATGCGCTCGCGGCGAGCACTGCGGCGCGGGATCTCTGGGCGGGCCTGGACGAGCGCCTCCGTCAGGGAGACGCAACGCGCTGGCTTTCGCGCCTGAGCTGGTACAACGGCCAGACCGCCGCATCACGCGTGCATGCGGATGACGCCATCCGGTTGCTGGAAGATCTGCCGGCGGGAAGCGAACTCGCCATGGCGTACAGCAACCTGGCGCAGCTCCACATGCTGCAAGGACAACGTGCGGACGCCATCGCATGGGGAACACGCGCGTTGAACCTGTCGATCCAACTGGGCGACAAGGAAATCGAAGTCCATGCGCTGAACAACATCGGCACCGCGCAACGGGAAGGCGGCGACGATGCCGGCGCCATGGCGATGGAGCAGAGCCTGCGCACGGCACTGGCCCACGGTTTCGAAGAACATGCGGCGCGCGCCTACGTGAACCTTGCCTACGATGCCGTTGTCTGCAGGCAGCTGCCGGAGGCGCAGCAGTGGCTGGCGGAGGGCCTGGCTTACTGCGAAGCGCGCGACCTCGACGCCTGGGCCGGCTACCTGGCGGCGATGCAGGCATGCGCCTGGTTCGCATCCGGCCACTGGGACGATGCCAGCGAACAGGCGACGCGACTGCTGCGCATGCCCCACCTAGCGCCGATCAGCCGGATCATGGCGCTCACCGTGCTGGGACATCTGCGCGCAAGGCGCGGGGATCCAGACGCGGCCCCGTTGCTTGAGGAGGCACTCGCGCTGGCACTGCCGACGCAATCCTTCCTCCGTATCGCCCCGATCGTCGCCGCGCGGCTCGAAGCCGCCTGGCTGGCGGGTGGGACGCCATCTCCAGCCGAAGCGATCACGGCGCTGGCTTCGGCGGACCTGGGATCGCGCTTCCACCAATGGATGGCGGACGAACTCTCGCTTTATGTCGACGTGCCGCGTTCCGACGGCGCTTCGCCCCTGAGCAGGTCGCCATCCTGCTTGCAGCTCGATGGGCGTTGGCAGGAAGCGGCAGACGCCTGGCGCGTGCTCGGCTGCCCGTATGAGCGCGCACGTGCGCTCGCCGACGGAGACGACGACGCGCGACGCGACGCACTGGCCCAGTTCGAGGCCATGGGCGCGGCCCCGATGGTGGCGCGCCTGCGCCGCGATCTGCGCGAAGCCGGTGTCCGTGGCGTGCCGCGCGGGCAGCGGGCCTCGACCCAGTCCAATCCCGGCGGCCTGACCTCGCGCGAGGTGGAAGTCCTGGAACTGCTCTGCGACGGATTGCGCAATGCCCAGATCGCAGAGCGCCTCTCGCGTTCCGTGCGCACGGTGGACCACCACATCGCGGCCGTGTTCGCCAAGCTCGGTGTGGGCACGCGCACCGAGGCCATGGCCGCTGCGCTGGCGCTGGGCATCCGCCCGAGAAATAGGTAATCGCGGCCCCCAATCTGGGCAAGTCCACCGACGCGGCAAGGAAGGCGGCTCCGTAGCCTTTCCCACACAGCAATCCGCTGTGACCACGACGGACTCCCGATATGAAGATCTCCCTCCATCCCCTGCGCACGCTGGCGGTGGCCGCCCTGTGCGCGCTGACGCTGAGTGGCGCCGCGATGGCGAAGGACGCAGGCACCGCGTCCAGCGCCAACCACCGCTACGTCATCCAGCGTTCCTTCCCCAAGGGCGCACTCGACGGCCTCGACGCCGCCACCAAGGCCAGGGTCAACCAGACCAACGCCCGCTTCGGCGTGAAATGGCTGATGTCCTTCGCCAACGGCGACAAGACCAAGACCTTCTGCGTCTACGAAGGTCCCACCGAGGACGCCATCCGCCAGGCCGCCAAGGCGAACCACCTGCCGGTGGACACCATCACCGAAGTGCCCGTCACGCTCGACGCGCACTGAGCCCCACGCGCGCGACCGCAAGGTCGCGCCAACCCGACACCCATCACCGGAGACACACCCATGCCCCGCTACATGATCGAACGCACCTTCCCCACCGGCCTCAACATCCCCATGACCGACGTGGGCGCCCGCGCCTGCCTCGGCGTGGTCGCCACCAATGCCAAGGAAGGCGTGACCTGGGTGCATTCCTACGTGAATGCCGACAAGACCAAGACGTTCTGCGTCTACGACGGTCCGGACCCGGAAGCGATCCGCCGCGCCGCCGGCGACAACAATCTCCCGCTGGAGCGCATCACGCAGGTGAACGTGCTGGCGCCCTATTTCTACCGCTAGGCCGGAGATCGCCATGAACCGCTCACTGGCCGTGCTGTACGGCGGCGCCTGCTACACCGCGTTTCTCGCCACGTTCCTGTACGCCATCGCATTCGTCGCCGGGTTCGGCGTGCCGAAGCACATCGACAACGGGGCTCAGACCCCGTTGTGGACCGCGCTGGCCATCGACATCGGTCTGCTCACGCTGTTCGCCGTGCAACACAGTGGCATGGCACGGCCCGCCTTCAAGCGATGGTGGACGCGGTTCGTGCCGCCCCCGATCGAACGCAGCACCTTCGTCCTGGTCAGCAGTGCGGTGCTGGCGCTGCTGTTCTGGTTATGGCGTCCGCTGCCGCAGGTGGTCTGGCACGTCGACGCCGGCCTTGCGCGGGGCGTCCTGTGGGGTGTGTCGTTGTTCGGCTGGCTGCTGGTGCTGACCAGCTCCTTCACGATCAACCACTTCGAACTGTTCGGCCTGCGCCAGGTCTGGCTGCATGCGCGGGGACGCGTGGCGAAGGACGAGCCTTTCGTCATCCGCGCCATGTATCGCATCGTGCGGCACCCGCTGATGCTGGGCTTCCTGATCGCCTTCTGGGTGACCCCGACGATGACCCTCGGGCACCTGCTGTTCGCCGCCGTCGTCACGGGCTACATCGTCGTGGCAGTGAAGTTCCTGGAGGAACGGGATCTGGTCGCGATGCACGGCGACACCTACCGCGACTACCAGCGCAAGGTGCCGATGCTGCTGCCGGGGAAGATGCGTCCGTAGCATCGGCGGGCGTCACGACGCGGTCGCGGCGGACCACCGCGACCGCGACGTGATGGTGGACCATCGTGCGCGAAGGGACTCCTCTCGCCGACGACCGAACAGCGCTCGCCACGGGTGCGCTCGAAAGCCGAGACGCCGCCCGCACAGGGGGCCGGCCTTGCCCATTTCCAGGGAAGTCTTGCCCAAAGCGCCGGTGGGCCACCCGCGGTCATTTCGATGGGGGTATGGTGCACACATGAGCGAGACCTTGCTGTCGGCCGTAAGGCGATTCGCCGACCTTCGTGCCGATGCCGACGGGGTCGCGCGCGCTTCCCTGGAGGGCGTGACGGTGGTCCGCGCCACGCATCCGGGCGAATTGCAGTACGCGATCTCCCGTCCGCTGGTGGCGATCATCGTTCAAGGCTGCAAACGGGTGTCGATGGGTAGCCGCGCGGTCGATCTGGTCGCCGGCGACTCGATGCTGATCACTGCCGATGTCCCCACCGTCAGCCAGATCACCCGCGCCAGCGCAGGCGAGCCCTACTACTCGGTGGTCATCAACCTGGAGCCCGCGATTATCGACAGCCTGGTCACCCGGGCGACCACCCATACGGCGACCCCACCGCAAGCGCTGTACGTTGCACCCACCGACGGCGAAGTGGCGGAAACGTGCACCCGCATGATGCGCCTGCTGGAACAGCCCGCCGCGCTGGACATCCTGGGCGATCAATACCTGCGCGAACTCCACTACTGGCTGCTCGCAGGCCGTCATGGCCATGCCATTCGCGGCCTGGGTGCCGTGGATGGCAGCCTGCAGCGCGTCGCCAGGGCCGTGGCGCTCATCCGCTCCGACTACGCGCAGCCGTTGAGGGTGGAGAAGCTGGCGGAGGTGGCCGGCATGAGCGCGTCTACCTTCCATCATCACTTCCGTGCGGTCACGTCGTTGTCGCCGCTGCAGTTCCAGAAGCAACTGCGTTTGATCGAAGCGCGCAGGATGATGCTCTCCGAAGGAAAGTCCTCCAGCAACGCGGCGTATGCGGTCGGTTACGAAAGCGTGCCCCAATTCACCCGCGAGTACGGCCGGTTGTTCGGCGCCCCGCCTGCACGCGACATCAAGTCGGCGCTGGCGCGGGTCCAGGCGATGGCATGAAGCGGCGTCCGGACGGCCACCGATGAGGTCGCAGGAATAGGCAAAGAATGCCGAGATTCCCGCAACTCCGTCCGGACCCTAAGCGGGAAAGTACTGACTCCCCAACGCACCTGGAGTTCAGTATGAGCAAGATTACGCTGGTGACCGGCTCGAGCCGCGGCCTCGGCCGCCACACCGCCCTGAGCGTGGCCCGCAACGGTGGCGATGTCATCGTCACCTACCATTCCCGTGCCTCGGAAGCCGAAGCGGTGGTCGCCGAGATCCGCGCCATGGGCCGCAAGGCGACTGCCATCCAGCTCGACGTCGGCAACGTAGCCACCTTCGCGGGTTTCGTGGATCGCCTGCGAGAAGCGCTGACGCTTACTTGGCAACGCGCCACCTTCGATCACTTGGTCAACAACGCGGGCCATGGCGAGATGGCGGCGATCGCCGACACCACCGAGGCCCAGTTCGACCACTTGATCAACGTGCATTTCAAAGGGGTATTCTTCCTCACCCAGGCGCTCTTGCCGTTGATCGCCGACGGTGGCCGCATCGTCAATCTCTCCACCGGACTCACGCGCGTTTCCTATCCGGGCTTCTCGGCCTACGCCGCAGCGAAGGGCGCCATCGAAATCCTGACCGTCTATCTGGCCAGGGAGCTGGGCAGTCGTGGGATCACCGCGAATGTGGTCGCGCCCGGCGCAATCGAGACGGACTTCCTGGGTGGCGCCGTTCGCGACGTTCCTGACTTGAACAAGGTGTTCGCCGAGATGATCGCCTTGGGCCGCGTCGGGGTGCCGGATGACATCGGTCCGATGATCGCCAGCTTGCTGGGCCCGGAGAATCGCTGGGTCACGGCACAGCGCATCGAAGTCTCCGGCGGCCAGGTCATCTGATGGGGTGCCGGGTTTGCGGCCCATGGGCCGCATGCCCGGCCATTCCTCGTTCGTTGCCGGAGGTCCGCCATGAGATTCCGCGAGTGTTCCCGCTTCTCCATGCTCCTGGGCGATGACGAGCAACGTGCATCGCGCATGCCGCCGACGGCGTCCGTCGCCGCCGAGGCTCACTATTCTGCGAGCATCGCCGCGCGGGTCACGCCCGCAACCCGCGCAGCATGTACGGATGGACGCCAGCCTTCGGAGCCGCAGGCATGACGCCTGTGTTCGTCATCCCGCTCTGGGCCAGTCCCGCACGCCCGGAGTAGATGCCGAGCGTGGAGGTCGTGCCCGCCGTCAACCTGTCGTAGCGACATCCAGGCCTTTCACCAATCGCGATGCCAGGCGCTTGTTCTGCAATTGCGCCAGCCACCACTCCAGCGCGCGTCCCTGGTGATCGCCACGCCACGCGACATAGAGCAGGTTGGGTTCGCGCGGGTCCACCATCTTCTTCTCCACCAGGTCGCCACGCTTGAGCAGTCCGGCGACGCGATCGCGTGGCAACCAGCCCACACCGAGACCTTCGCATTGGGCCTGGATCTTGGCACGCATGCTGGGAACCGCCAGCGAGGGCTGGCCGCCCAGCACGCCATACCCGCGCACCTCCACCCTGCGCGACGTATCGGCCACCACGACCGCTCGATGCTGGAGCACGGCCGCACGCTCGACGGGTTCACGCACCTTGGCCAGGGGATGGCGCGGGGAAACCGCGAATACCCAGTCCATCACGCCGAGTTCAAACCACCGCAGCCCTGGGATGACAGGCGGTTCGTTCGTCGCCCCCACCACCAGGTCGGCGCGTCCATCGCGCAGTGCATCCCACGTGCCGGAGAGGACTTCGTGGGTGATACGCAGGGTCACACCGGACTTCAAGGCATCGAATGCGCGGATCACCGGGAGCAGCGTCTCGAACTCGAGGACTTCGTCGGTGACGATCCACAAGCGGTCCTCCCATCCGCCCGCGATCTGCCTGACCCGCTGGGTCAGGCGGGACACATCCAGCATCAGGCGCGCGGCTTCCTGCGCCAGCAGGTGGCCTGCCGGCGTCAGCTGCAGGCGATAGCGGCGACGGTCGAACAGCAGCGCATCGAAGCGCGCTTCGAGCTGCCTTGCCGCATGGGACACGGTGGATGGCGCCTTGCCGAGCCGCGCGGCCGCCCGGGACAGGCTGCCACTCTCGCGAATGGCTTCCAGCAGGGCCAATTCATCGGCTGACAACATGTTCGATACCTTCGAACGAGTCCATCGCGATTGTGGCACGGAAAGCCACCAGGGCCGCGCCAACATGCGCTCACAGCATTGGGCTGGCATCGAAGGAGTCACCATGAACCGCTTCAACAACAAGACCATCCTCGTGACGGGCGGCAGCAGCGGCATCGGCCTGGCCGCTGCCAAGGCGTTCGCGTCGGAAGGCGCCCGCGTCGTCATCACCGGCCGCGACGCGGCTTCGCTCGACCAAGCGAAATCGCAGCTCGGACCCCACGCCATCGCGCTGGTGAACGACGCCGGTCATCTGGCCGACACCAAGGCGCTCGGCGCGGCGCTGGCTGCTGCCGACGTGCGCCTGGACGCCGTGTTCCTCAATGCCGGTACGGCGAAGTTCGCTGCGTTTTCCGACGTGGACGAGGCACTGTGGGACCAGACCTTCAACACCAACACGAAGGGCCCGTACTTCCAGGTACAGGCCTTGTTGCCCCGGCTCAATCCGGGCGCGTCGATCGTCATCAACGGCTCCATCAACGCCCACATCGGCATGCCGAACAGCTCGGTGTACGCCGCCAGCAAGGCCGCATTGATCTCGCTGGCGAAGACCCTGTCGGCGGAACTGCTGCCGCGCGGCGTCCGCGTCAACGTGGTGAGTCCCGGCCCGGTGGCGACGCCGCTGTACGGCAAGCTCGGCCTGGATGCCGCTTCACTGGAAGCCACGGCAGCGCAGATCCAGAACCAGATCCCGCTGGGCCGCTTCGGCACCCCCGAAGAGATCGCTTCGACCGTACTGCACCTGTCCTCCCCCGAGTCAGCGTTCATCGTCGGCACCGAGATCATCGCCGACGGCGGCATGAGCCAGCTCTAGGCTCCCCGCACCCCGTCCTGGCCGACGGATACGCGTTCCCGCGTTGCCACCGGGTATCCGCCGGCCTTGCGACACCCACCCCAAGGAGATCGTCATGAACAGCTTGCTGCGTTCCTTCCAGCGCACGACCACGGCGCTGCTGGTGATCCTCGGCCTGCACCTGCCCGCCCATGCTGCAGGTGGTACGGCCATCCAGGACCACACCGCGACCGTCAACGGCGTCACCCTGCATTACCTGCAGGCCGGCGAAGGCGAAACATCGCCCGTCGTATTGCTCCACGGCTACGCCGAGACCAGCCACATGTGGCGACCGCTGATGCCGAAACTCGCCGGCCGCCACGTGGTCATCGCGCCCGACCTGCGCGGCGCGGGCGCGTCGTCCAAACCGGACGGCGGCTACGACAAGAAGACGCTCGCGCAGGACATCCATGCGCTGGTGGCGTCGCTGGGCTATCGCAAGGTCAAGATCGTCGGCCACGACATCGGCCTGATGGTGGCCTATGCCTACGCGGCGCAGTATCCCGACGAAGTGGAGAGCATCGTGCTGATGGATGCCTTCCTTCCCGGCGTCGGTGACTGGACCAAGGTCTGGCTGCTGCGCGACCTGTGGCATTTTCATTTCTATGGCGAGACGCCGTTGAAGCTGGTCGATGGTCGCGAGCGCATCTACTTCGAGCATTTCTGGAACGACTTCGCCGCCGATCGCAACCGCTCGATTCCCGAGGCCGACCGCCAGTTCTACGCGAAGGAGTACGCGCGCCCGGGCGGCATGCGCGCGGGCTTCGAGTACTTCCGGAACTTCGAGCAGGACGCGAAGGATTTCGCCGGCTTCGCACAGACAAAACTGACGATGCCGATGCTGGTGCTGTCCGGCGAGAAGGCCGGCGGCCAGTTCCTGATCGATCAGGGCCGGATGGTGGACGACAACGTCGAGGGCGTCATCATCCAGGGCTCGGGGCATTGGCTGATGGAAGAGGCGCCCGGGCAGACGATCCCGGCGCTCGTCGCCTTCCTGGACCGCTAGCACCCGCCCCGCGCCCGTTTCGTCGCCACGGGCGCGGTTTCATCGCATCGGCCTTCCCCGGCAAGGTCCCGCGTGCAAAGCTCCCGGGGCCTTCCCTGCCCTGGACCGCCATGAGACTGCTGCTGGGACTTCTACTGACGGCGTGCGCCGCCCCTTCCTTCGCGCAAACGAAGGACATCCGTATCCCGGCAGGCTTGCTGGACGGCCATGTGGATGCGGCGATGAGCACGGTGGCACGCGAGGCGCTGGCGGTCTATCGCGACGAAGATCCCCAGCGCGACTTCGCGACCCGGTTCCGGCTGCAACTCGTCGCCGGCCGGTACGCGCAGGCGATCGACAGCATCGACGCGCTGCGCGGCTTGCGCAAGGATCCGCCATCGCAGCCGCCGGTGTTCCTGCAGTACGAGATCCATGCGCGCGCCAAGACACTGCAGGCGCAGCGCGGGCTGGCCTACGCCCCGGCATGGCGGCAGGCCTTCGCCGAGCGTTTCGGCGCATTGGACAACCAGATCGCCCTGCAGGCGGAGTTCTCGTTCGGCACCTCGCTCGCCAGGGTGCGAGGCGACCTGGATGCAGCGCTGGCGAAGGTGGCCGGCCGGCCACGCCTGCCGCTGCCCGAGGCCATCGACCTGGTCCGTGCATACCAGGTGCATGCCGCGTACGCGGAGTTCCAGCCGTTGTTCGCGGCGGCATTGAAGGACGACGATGCGCGCCGCTACCGGATCGACCGCGACGTGCTGGTGCGGACGCCGGAAGGGGTCCGTATCGCCGCGCTGGTCGTGCGTCCCGCGAATGCGCCGCGATTGCCGACGCTGCTGCAGTTCACCGTCTACGCCAACGACGACATGGCCTGGGGCGATGCCAAGACGATGGCCGCGCATGGCTATGTGGGCGCCGTGGCCTACAGCCGTGGCAAGGGCCGCAGTCCCGATGCCAACGCGCCCTTCCGGCACGACGGCGTCGATGCGGCCGCGGTCATCGATTGGATCGCGGCACAGCCCTGGAGCGACGGCCGCGTGGGCATGTTCGGCGGCAGCTACAACAGCTTCGCCCAGTGGTCCGCGCTGAAGCAGCGTCCGCCCGCGCTGAAGGCGATCGCGACATCGGCGTCGGCCGCACCCGGTATCGACATCCCGATGGAAGGCAATGTCTTCCTCAATTTCATGTATCCGTGGCCGCTGTACACCGCCAGCAGCCGTTGGCTGGACGATGCGCGCTACGGCGACAGTGCACGCTGGGCGAAGCTCGATCGCGACGCGTATGCGAGCGGTCGTGCCTACGGTGAGCGCCCGCTGATCGACGGCAGTTCAAACCCGCTGTTCGCCGAGTGGCTGCAGCACCCCGCCTACGACGCGTACTGGCAGGCGATGATCCCGCAAGGCGACGAGTTCGCCGGCATCGACATCCCGGTGCTGGCCACGACGGGCTATTTCGATGGTGCACAGGCTGGCGTACTGCACTACTTTCGCGAACACCTGCGCCACCGCCCGGACGCCGACCACACGCTGGTGATCGGTCCCTACGAACACATCACGATGCAGACCGGCGTGCCGCCGACCGTGCAAGGCTATGCACCGGACGCCGCCGCGCGGATCAACCTGCAGGCCTTGCGGCTGGCGTGGTTCGACCATGTGCTCAAAGGCGCACCGAAGCCTGAGCTGTTGGCCGACCGCGTGAACTGGCAAGCCATGGGAACCGATGCCTGGCGCCACGCGCACACGCTGGAGACCATGGCGACGCGGCGCCAATCGCTGTGCCTGGCGCCGGGTGCGGCGGCCGGCACTTACGCACTCTCCCCGCAACCGCAGCCTGGCGTGGTCGCCAGGCAGCGCGTTGATTTCCGCGATCGCAGCGATGCCGACTGGACGCCGCCGCAGAACGTGCTCAACCCCCGATTGGATCCGCATGCGGGCCTGGTGTTCACCGGCGAGGCGCTGGCGCGGGACACCGAACTGGCGGGTCCTTTCGATGGCATGCTCGATTTCACCCTCAACAAGCGCGACGTCGACATCGCCATCGGCGTGTACGAGCTGACACCCGAAGGCCAGTACTTCGACCTCGCCTGGTGGCTGCAGCGCGCGAGCTACGGCGCGGATCGCCGCGAACGCCGCCTGCTCGACCCCGGCGTACCGCAGCGCCTTGCCGTGAAGGACACGCGCCTGATCGGCCGCAGGTTGGCAGCCGGTAGCCGCCTGGTGGTGACGGTGGGCGTAAGCAAGCAGCCCGACCGCCAGCTCAACCTGGGCAGCGGCAAGGATCCTTCGGAAGAAACCGTGGCCGACGCCGGCGAGCCGCTCGAAATCCAGTGGCAGGGCAGCAGCTGCCTGTCGTTCGGCGTGCGCGATTGAGGCACGCGGGTGCATCGATGCGACCGATTCGGACGGGCTGAGTCCGCTTCCGTCGCCGACCGGGGCGTTTCGTCGCGAACCGGTTGTCCGCAGTGCGGGAGCGGCACGAGGATGGCGACGTACCGATGACCGGTGCCCTGTCCCTAGGAGCCTCCATGAAGACCCTCGTCGCGCTCGCCGCTTGGTGCATCCTGTTCGTGCTGTGCTGGCCGCTGGCCTTGCTGGTGCTGGTGCTGTGGCCGGTCGTGTGGCTGCTGTCGCTGCCGTTCCGCCTGGTGGGCGTGACGTTCTCCGCGCTGTTCGCCTTCCTGCATGCGCTGCTGATGCTGCCTGCGCGCCTGCTGGGTGCGGGTCCGCGCGCCTCGGCCACGCCGGCATGACCGTCGTGCGCCTGCCGGGGCATCACTCGATGAAGAAACTCGTGCCGGTCCTGTTGGGCTTGGGGCTGTTCGCGTTCGCCGGGCGCACGGCAGCGCAAGCTCCATCGCCCGACCGCACGCCACAGGATCTGTCGCAGATCGTGGCTGAGCTTGATGGCGCCGTATTCGATGCCTTCAATCAGTGCGCCGATCCGGCACAGCTCGCGCGCCATGCCGCGTACTTCGATGCGGGCGTGGAGTTCTATCACGACAACGGCGGCGTCACCTGGACGCGCGACGAGATGATCGGCCGTACCCGCGAGAACGTATGCGGCAAGTACCAGCGCCGCCTGGTGCCCGGCTCGCTGAAGGTCCATACGATCCGTGGCTACGGTGCGATCGCCCGGGGCGCACACACCTTCTGCGCGACCGGTGGCAACGAGTGCGGCGGCATGGCCGACTTCACCATGGTCTGGCACGAACAGGACGGTCGCTGGCAGATCACCCGCGTACTGAGCTACGGCCACCGCCCCGCTCCCGCCACGCCCTGAACCGGCCACGCCCTTAACCGGCCAAGCCCTTAACCGGCAACTTCGCATTCGCTTCACATAAGCCCCCTCGCCCGCCCATGCCCGGCATGGACGCTGGACCTGCACTCCTGCAGGCTTGGGAAACATGACGATGGCGAGCATGCCGCTTCCTTCCACCACCCGATGGATCCGCCGGCTGCGCCCGCTCGCCTGGGGCGGCGCCGCGGCGTTGCTGCTGGCGCCGTGGGTGGCGATGCGATTCACGTCCGAGGTGGCATGGACGGGATCGGACTTCGCGGTGTTCGGCGCGATGCTACTTGCCGGCTGCGTGGCGTTCGAGCTCGTGGCCAGTGCGGCACGCGCACCGGCCTATCTCGCGGCCAGCGTGATCGCGCTGGGCGCGGCCTTCCTGCTGGTGTGGGCGAACCTGGCCGTCGGGATCGTCGGCGAGCCTTCGCATCCGGCCAATCTGGCGTTCATGGCCATTCCCTTGGCTGGCATCATCGGCGCCCTGCTCAGCCGTCGGCGGCCGCGGGGCATGGCGGCGACCCTGGTCGCGATGGCGGTGCTGCAGGTCGTCGCGGCAGGAATCGCGGTGCCGGCGAGCGCACAGGAACCGCGTGGGTTCCTGCTGGGCTATACCGCCGCGTACGTCGCGGTCTGGCTGCTGTGCGCGGCGCTGTTCCGCAAGGCGGCGGACAGGGCGCCGCGATAGCAGAACAGCACGGGGTCAGCGTGGCTTGCTGTGCCACAGCGCGTTGACGATAACCCAGCGACCATCGAAACGGCCCATGTGGAAATGGTCGACGAACCACGGTGTCTCCAGACGCACGGCCGCGGTTTCGGCGGTGACGTCGAGCACGCGGCAGCTGCGGTTCCACTGTTCCTTCGGTGTCTTCAGCACGCCCTGCCGGGTCAGCTCGACCAGTTCGTCCTTCGACATGCGGCGCAGGCCGAGGCGCTCGTACGGCGTGTCGCCCACCACGGCCCGCTTGGCCAGGTCCGGATGCAGCGCGCGCGACACGCGCGCCGGGTCGCCTTCGAGCTGCCCGTCGATGTAATCCAGGCAGGTGGCCTCGATCGCGGCCAGGGTGGCGGCGTCGGTCGGAGGGGGCGGCGTGGCGACAGCGGCGGCTGCCATGACCAGGGAAAGCAGCGACATCGAATGATCCTTCGCGTCTGTTCGGGGGAATGGCCTGCAGGCCTGCCCGATCAGACGGGAAGGACGCGACGGGCGGGCCATGCTGGCGCATGCGTTGGCCGCGTCCACGTGCCGGAAGTTGGCTGCAGCGGGCTCTCTTCAGCCCTCGGACAGTCGCCTCCGGATGCGCCGATCGGATACTCCGCGCCGCAAGAGCTTCAGGGCAGCCAGAGCTTCTCGAGTTCGCGGAAACCCCACGTGGCGGGGGACTCCACGCTGACGACGCGTTCGCGGTCGCCGGCGGTGGCCAGGTCGACGTCGGTCATCAGCAGATGGGTACGCGACTTGGCGGAGTAGAACACGCGCACGCGCGGTGCCAGCAGGGTGGCCGGGTTCTGTTCCACCACCACCGCCAGGCGGTCGCTGGACAGGCGCACCAGGGCCCCGATGGGATAGATACCGACGCTGCGCACGAAGGCCTTCAGCAGGGTCTCGTCGAAATGGCCCTGCCAGCTGGCCATGCGGCGCAGCGACTCGGCCGGGTCCCAGCCGGCCTTGTACGGCCGGTTGGAGGTGATGGCATCGTAGACGTCGCAGATCGCGCTCATGCGCGTCAGCAGCGGCAGCTCGGCGCCGGACAGCCGCTGCGGGTAACCGCCGCCGTTGAACTTTTCGTGATGGTGACGGGCGATGTGGAGGATCGCTTCCTGGGTGATCCCGCCGTCGCGCAGCAGGCGCTCGCCATGCACGGGATGCTGGCGGACGATGGCGAACTCCTCTTCGGTCAGCTTGCCCGGCTTGTTGAGCACGTCCTGCGGCAACAGCGCCTTGCCCATGTCGTGCAGCAGACCGCCGAGTGCGGCGTCGCGCACCTGGTCTTCGGGCAACTGCAACTGGCGCGCCAGCATCGCCATCAGCGCACCTACGGCGACCGAATGCAGGTAGGTGTAGCTGTCGGCGTCCTTCAGCCGCGCGACGCTCACCAGCGCGGTGGGGTGTCGGTCGACGGAGCCGGTGATCTCGTCCAGCAGCGGCAGCACGTGCTGGGCGTCCACGCCTTTCCCCAACCTCACCTCGCGGAACATGGCTTCGACAGCTTCGCGCCCGTCTTCGCAGATGCGTCGGGCGCGGGCCAGCTCGGCTCCCAGCCCAACGCTGCCATCGGGAACGATGACGCGGCGGCGTTCGGAGATGCTGGCGTCTTCCGACGCCGGTTCGCCGCTGAGGTCAGGCGTGGTTTCGGCCACGTCCACTCCGGCGTCCGCATCGTCCCCGGCCTCGCTGCGCGCCAGGTCCACGACCACCTGTTCAATCCCGCTGTCCCGCAATTCGGCCAAGCGGGCCTCGTCCAGCAGGAACGAAGTGCGCCAGAAGGGATGCTGCATCCACGGGCCGACCAGCTTCTGGACGAACATCCCAGTGCGCAGGTCGGCGACGTCGAGGGTCCTCAGCATGCATGGCTCCGGCGGGCTGGGGTCAGTATTCTCCCTGGCGACGACCGGGAACAGCGGGGGAACCCCTACACCCCGGGACCGATATCGGCACGGGAGGCCGCATGCTGAAGACCTACACCGGCAGCTGCCACTGCGGCGCCGTCCGCTTCGAGGCGGACATCGACCTGACCCAGCCGACCTACCGGTGCAACTGCTCGGTCTGCCGGCGGAACCGCTTCTGGCCGGCGATCGTCATGCCGGACCGGTTCCGCCTGCTGGCCGGCGCCGACGCGCTGGTCGAGTACCGGTTCAACAGCCTGCGCAACTCGCACCACTTCTGCCGCACCTGCGGCGTACGGCCCTTCGGCATCGGCAACAACGTCCCGGACGGCGAACGCATCTACGGCGTCAACCTCGGCTGCCTGGAAGATGCCACGCCCGCGGAACTGGCGGCGGCGCCGATTACCTATGTGGACGGCGCGCACGACCGTTGGCAGGAACCCCCCGCACTCACCGGTTATTTGTAGCGACTCTCACCTGCGGCCGAAAAAGCCCCCATCCGAGGCCGCGAACGGTGTCATGTGATTGCCACAGTCACGCGCCCTTTTGCTAGGCTGGACCAACGTCATCCAACGGTCGCACGCAGGAACTTTCCGTGAGCATTTCCTCTGATTTCCTGGAAAACGTTTTCAGCGACCCCCACGCCGCCGGCGAATCCCCTCTGCGTCCACGCCCCCAGGTCGAACTGTGCCGGCGCGGTGAGATCCGCGCCGAGAAATTCCTCGACGCCGCCACCGAGGTCTTCGCCGAGAAGGGATACCAGCATGCGCGACTGAGCGAGATCGTCGCCCGGGCGGGCGGATCGCTGGCCACGCTGTACCGCATCTTCGGCGACAAGGAAGGACTGGCCAGCGCCATCCTCGAACGCCGCCTCGACATGCATACGCACCTGCTCCGCGATCTCAACCTGACCGAGCTGCCGCCGGAACAGGCGTTGCGCCGCGTGGCCATCCGCATGGCACAGGTCATGGCACGCACGGACTCGCAGGTGGTCTATCGCATCGTGATCGGCGAAGGGCAGTCCTTCCCTGCGCTGCGCGACTGGTTCCTCGACCATGCGGTGGCGTCCATCCGCTCCACTCTGGCGGACTATTTCGAACAGCAGGTCGCCGCCGGCCGCATGCAGTTGGCCTCGCCCAAGGCCGCGGCCTCACAGTTCTACATGAGCCTGTTTGGCGACCAGATCTTCCGTCTGGCGGCCGGCAGCCAGCATCTGCCTGATGTCGACACACTGGAAGCCCAGGCGCTGGCTTCCGTCGAGCTGTTCCTGCAGGGGACGCTACCGCGCTGATCCGGAAGGGGACCACGCCCCTTCACCTGAGCCTGAACACCGCGATGCGAGGATGGAGCATCGCGATGTACGGATGTGGCATGGACCTCAAGAGCGGTTATCCCTACTGGGCCGTGAAGAACGGCCTGATGCACGCCTTCCCGGCACTGCAGGCCGACCACCGTTGCGACGTGGCGATCATCGGCGGTGGCATCACCGGCGCGCTGATCGCGGATCGCCTGGTGACGGACGGATTCGATGTTGCCGTGCTGGAACAGCGCGACATCGGATGGGGTAGCACGGCCGCCAGTACGGCCCTGCTGCAATACGAGATCGACACCCATCTGGTGGATCTGGCACGCCGGTACGGCGAGGCCGACGCGGCCCTCGCCTATCGCGCCTGCGCGCACGCCATCGACCAATTGCGGGAGATCGCATCGCCTTGGCGCGATGTGGAATTCGCGCGGGCGGACAGCCTGTACTACGCGAGCCGTCGCCGTGATGTGGGGGCGATGAGGGAAGAGTACGCGGCACGGCGGCGGCACGGGCTCGAGGTAACACTCCTGGACACCCAGCGCATCCGTGACGACTACGGCTTCGACGCACCGGCCGCGCTGCTCAGCACGCAGGCCGCACGCATGGACCCGTACCGGCTGACGCATCGCCTGCTTGAACGCCTGCGTCGCCGGGGAACGGGCGTGTACGACCGTACTTGCGTGACCGACCTGAAAGCGACCTCACGCGGCGTCGTCTTGCAGACCCGCGACGGGGCTCACGTTCGCGCCGCGCACGTCGTGTTCGCCGCGGGCTATGCCAGCCAACACTGGTTGAAGCCGCGGGTAGCGCGCAACCGCAGCAGCTATGCGCTCATCACCGATCCCCTGCCCGCCGATCGTCTGGGATTCCTGCAGGACACGCTGCTATGGGAAACCGCCCGCCCCTACCTCTACGCGCGCAGCACCGCCGATGGGCGCTTGCTGATCGGCGGCGAGGACGATGCCATCGACATCCCCGCCCGCCGCGACGCGCGCGTGCAGAAGAAGGCCCGCACGCTGGTGAAGCGGCTGCACCGACTCTTCCCTGCGCTGGACATCACCCCGGCATTCTCCTGGGCCGGCACGTTCGCGGAGACCGCCGACGGCTTGCCGTTCTTCGGTGCGCATCCGCAATGGGGGCCGCGCGTGCACTTCGCGATGGCCTACGGCGGTAACGGCATCACCTACAGCGTACTGGGTGCCGACCTGCTGAGCGCGCGCCTGCAGCGCCGTCGCCACGCACTGTGGCCTTTGTTCTCTTTCGAACGATTGCGGTGAGCGCACGATACTGACACCCGCGTCATCGCGCGCGCGCCACGCTGGCGAAACATCCATAGCCGGAGAAGACAGCATGCCTCGTGGAGACAAGTCCGCCTACACCGATAAGCAGAAGCGCCAGGCCGAACACATCGAAGACAGCGAGATGGATCGCGGACATCCGCGCAAGGTCGCCGAACGCATCGCCTGGGCCACCGTCAATAAGCAGGATGGCGGCGGCAAACAGGCGGGCGCGGGTCGCAAGACCGCGAAGAAGGCGGCTCGTAAGACCGCAAAGAAGCGCACGGCGCGCAGCGGTTGACCCAATGAGAAGGCCCAGTCACACCGGGTATGTCCCGGGTGGCTGGGCCCTCCTTGCCGATCCGCATCGATAAGGGTTCTCTGCGGGTTTCGGACGCTGCTGACACTACGCGTTCCGATGTGTGCAGCCGGTGAAAGACGGCACGCCGTCCGTCGGTCAGCCGGGCCACCATCCCTTGCCGGTCAGCGCGTAGCGATCGGCCGCGCGCTCGAACGGATTGCGCACGCTGACGCCGCCGCACAGCAGGTACACCGGCAGGAACAGCGGACCCAGCACCATGTACTGGTACACATGCGCTCGCTCGTGGTCGCCCAGTCGGATACGCGGGTGCTGCGTGCGCCCCGCGCGATGTTCATACGTGATGCATTCCGACTCGAGCGTATCGCCGGTATGCAGGATGCTGTTGCCGAACGTGATCGCGCCGCCCGGACCCCACGGCCAACGATGGAACACGAGGGCGAAATCGCGACGACTCCATTCCGCGCGCGCACCGAACGCCATGCCGACCACACCGGCGACCACGCCGACCAGGGTATTGGGTACTGCCCACACGATGCCGAGCACGCGCGCGAGCCAGAGCCCTGCCGGCGACATGGATCAATCCTGCTCGGTCGGCATCAACAGCCAGAGGATCAGGTAGACGAGGATGCCGGGGAACGCCGCCGAGGCTATCGAGACGATCACGAAGATCACGCGCAGCAGCGTGGAACTCCAGCCGTAGCGATGGGCGATGCCGCCCATCACGCCCGCGATCATGCGGTCGTTCAACGATCTGGCAAACGGCTTGGATGCGGTACTCATCGCCAACTCCCCACGGTTGTCCGTGGCCAGTCTAGCGCGTCAGCGCGCCGGTGCGGCTGAACCGCGCAGCGCGTCCAGCTTCGCCTTGAACCAGGTGGCGGCCGGCTGCGCCGGTTGTCCCGGACAACGCACCTGATAGGCGCGTCCGCTGATGCTGCTCTTGCTGGCCGCGCGCTCGATGAACTGCTCGGCGGTATCGGCCAGGTCGCGCTTCAGCAGGTAGTCGTACTTGCGCTGCAGGTGCTTGCGCGCCTCCTCGCGTCCGTGCCACGTGCCGTTGCGCTGAAACTCGCAGGACGACGCCGATAACGCGTCCATCAGCCCCTGGATCTCGCGCTTCGCCGCTGCCGAGGGCGCGGCATGTGCCGCGACGGGTAACAGCGAAACCAGCAGGACGACGAGACCTCGCTTCGACAGGTTCATCGTGCGCGCTGGCCCAGCCAGTGGTGGATGGCTGTCGGCACCTCGCGCTGGGCGCGGCTGGAGACGTAGATGCCGATGTGGCCGCCCTTGAAGCTCAGCTCGGTGTAGTCGGCCGTGCCCACGACGTCCTTCAGCGCACGCGAGGCATCCGGCGGAACCAGGTGGTCCTGTTCGGCATAGATGTTCAGCACCGGCATGTCGACGAAGCCCAGGTCGACCGCTTCACCGCCGATCTGGATGCCGCCCTTGATGAAGCCGTTGCGCTGGTAGAACTGGGTGATGAACTGCTTGAACGCTTCGCCAGCCAGGTCCGGCGAATCGAAGATCCACTTTTCCATCCGCAGGAAATCCTCGATCGCACGCTTGTCGTCGAGGATGTCGACCAGCCCCACGTACTTCTGCAGGTTCAGCCGGAACGGCTTCAGCATCAGGTAGCAGGCGTTCATCATGTCGGCGGGCACATTGCCCAGCGCCTCGACGAACAGGTCGACGTCCAGTTCGCGCGTCCAGTGCGAGAGCATGTTGTCCGCGGTGTGGAAATCCACCGGCGTGACCATGGTGATGAGGTTCTTGACCTTCTCCGGGTGCAGCGAGGCGTAGCACAGCGAGAACGCGCCGCCCTGGCAGATGCCGAGCACGTTGACCGCGTCGCGGCCGCTGCTGTCGCGCAGGTGGTCCACCGCCCCGTCGATGAAACGGTTGATGTAGTCATCGAGTTCGAGGAAGCGGTCCGACCGGTCCGGGTAACCCCAGTCGATCACGTAGACATCCTCGCCCTGCGCCAGCAGGCCCTTCACCAGCGAGCGGTCGTGCTGCAGGTCGACCATGTACGGCCGGTTGACCAGCGCATAGACGATCAGCAGCGGCACCTTCGCGGTCGGCGCCTTTTCGCCGACGAAGCGGTACAGCACCACCTTGCCGTCGCGCCAGACTTCCTGTTTCTGGGTGGCGCCGTAATGGACGTCCTCCACTTCCGGCAGCGTATGCAGCCCTGCGGAGAGCTTCTGCGTCAGCGTGGTGGCCTCCAGGGCCAGCGCTTCGGCGGTGAAGTTGAGCGGTCCGTTCACTTGCCTTTACCCCGCTTCGCCTTCTTGGCGGCCTTGGGTGATTCTGTGGTCGCGGCGCGCGTGGCATTGCGTGCCACCCAGTCCTTCATCGAGACCACCGATGCCGGTTTGGCCGCCGCAGGCGGCGCAGGTCTGGAGCGTGGGGGCGAAACCTTCTTTGGCGGAGCCTTCGCCTTGGCTACCGGCTTCTTCGACAGGGCCGTGGCGGCCGCCTTCTTCGTAACCGCCTTGCGTGCGAGCACGCGCGGTTTTGCCGGCGTGGATTCCTGTCGCGTGGCCACCGGCGCGACTGCGGCGATGGCGCGACGAGCGCGCTTCTTCGGCGCCGCCTTCTTTGCGACGGAGCGCGTTTTCTTCGCGACCTTGGCGGCTGGGGCGCGACGGGCCGGCGCGCGCTTCTTACTGGCCCTGGGCTTCGCGGGTGCATCCGCTTTCACCGTCGGCTTCGTTTCATTCGGTGGCGGGGATTCGAGCGGAGCCGCGGTGCGCTGCACGGGCTCCCGCCGCGCGGGCACCGCCTGCGCACGCGCCAGCTTCCGCAGCGCGCGCTCCAGTTCGACGATCTTGCGATGCGCGGAATCTATTTCTGTGCGCGTGGGCATGCCGAACAGATTGCACACCTGCTCGACTTCACGCTGTACGCCCAATCGCAGGCGCGCCTGTGCGTTCGCCAATCCGCCGTAGACATGGCGGAAATCGTCGGACATCGCGACCTTCGCGTACGCTTCTTCCGCGGCGTCGATCCACAAGTCGAACAAGGCGCGCGCATTCTGCAATTGGCGACCGGGTTCGGCGTGCGCCTCGAGCTTGCTTTCGAAAAGCGTGAACGCGCCCTGCGCCACCTGCAGCATCAGCTGGTCGTATTCGCCGACCCGATGCTGGTAGTCCTGGTACGCCTGTGCGAGATGCTGCCAACGCTCCTGGTGTTCGCGCGAGAGGCCGAACGTGGGCAGGTGCAGCCAGCGGTCGCCATCCCGCTGCAGGTTGTCCAGCCACGGGCGCACCTGCTGCATCCAGCCATCCAGGCCATGCGCGCCGCCCTGCATGTGGCGGAAGATGTCGGCGAACGGATTGTGGGCCGGTGCGGGATCGGCCATGCCGAGCGCGGAGCGCCAGGCGCGCCCGATGTCGCTGGCGTCGTGGTCGCGGCCGGTGAACTGCGCGGCGACCTGCTGCATCTGGCCGAACCACTGGCTGGCCTGCTGCTGGAAGCGGCCCACCACGTCGTTGACCTGGGGTTGGCTACCCGGCACCAGTTTCGACCACCAGTCGACGGTCTGCTGCCAGCCGGGCACGGCGCCGGGCATGGACATCGTCGGCGTCGCGCCGGCCTGCCGCAGGGCATCGCCCCACAGGCTCCAGTACTGCTGGGCCACCGATTCGAAATCGCCCGGCCACGGTGGAACGTTTGTTGCCATGTGCCCTCCCTTCCCGACCGATTCTAGCCGCGGCCGGCGGCGCGTGCATGACGCGCCATCACCTCACGGCTCAGGGCTTCGGGATGCGCAGCGTCTTGCTGATCATCAGGGTGCCCGACACGGCATACAGCAGCACCAGCGGATGCAGCAGCCAGGGGCCGAGCTTCACCGCGCCCAGCCAGAGCTGCGGGCCCACGTGGCCGAGGTAGGCCGCGATGGCCAGCAGCACCACGAGCAGCAGGCTGGTGGGAATCGGCGTGCCTTCGAAATACTTCACCTTGTCGCCGCCCCCGGCCAGCGACTCGGCGGTGACGTTGTAGCGCGCCAGGCGGCTGACACCGCAGGCGACGAAGTACGACAGCACCAGCCAGTCCCAACCGCCCTGCATGCCGCAGGCGTAGGCCAGCGCCGCCGGCGCCACGCCGAAGGAGATCACGTCCGCCAGCGAGTCCAGTTCGCGCCCGAGGACCGATGCCTGGTTGCGCCAGCGGGCGACACGGCCGTCGAGGGCGTCGAAGATGAAGGCCAGCGGGATCAGCGCCATGCCGAT
>JACZCZ010116296.1_pt1 | contig 47499 bp, 42 predicted proteins | sample 8641811 | NCBI WGS metagenome assembly JACZCZ01 (sample SAMN15324610, study PRJNA640507) | soil metagenome | isolation source: intercropping peanut in the first line | place: China: Luxin town, Laibin City, Guangxi Province | collected 2019-07-25 | depth 10cm m | reverse complement strand
CCGGACGGAATCGACATGACGAAGTACGCGCCGAAGAAACAGAACTGGATCAGCATCACCTTGAAGTAAGTCAGCGAGAACGCCGCTTTCAGGTGAGGGATCAGGATGTCGTTGAGTGAAGTGATCAGTCCCCACATGAAGAACAGGGACGTCAGAACGATCAGGGCGGCAAGGTAACTGGTTTCTGTTCGGCTCTCACTGACTGCGGATGTTGTTGTGCTCGTTGACTGGTAGGCCATATTGGTCTCTCGAGTGCATTGCTATCCCCCACGAACGCGCACACCACCCCGCCTGGAACGGGTGCGGTGCGGCGCCCGCGGATCTTACCCCAGCTGACAACGCAATCATTCCGTCAGGCAGCAATACGCCGGCTTTTTTTCTGCACCAGAAACGAACGAGGCGCGGATCAGCCCGCGCCCCGCTTCTGCCGCCACCGGTGTGATCAGCGGATCTGGCCGCGGGTTTCGCCGCCAGGGAACTGATCCGTATGGACGTTTGCGTAGGCAACGCCGGAACGGATCGCCCGTAACAGATCCGCAAAGTCGCCGGCCGTTACACCCTGGCCCGCCGGCCCGATGACGTCAGTCATCGCGATCGTCCCGGAGATTTCAGCGGGCGCGGGCGGACAGGTCTGCGTTCCAGCGGGCCCGTTACCCAGGTTGCTGCAAAGAAAAACGCTGATGCCGCCGTTCACGCCGACCTGACCGACATGGATGTGACTCTGTGTTACCGCTCCCTGCAGGTCCTCGTAGCTGATCGTGTATTCGATCGTGCCCGCCTCGTCGTCGATGACGGCCTTGAAGAATCCGCTCGCAGGCGTCGTGACGGCCGGCACTTCCTGAATGCTGGTCAGCCGCGCCCGGACCACTTCTTCGCGTTTGTGTTTGTCGTGGGCAACCGCGGATCCGGCGCCGATGACGACGACAGCCATTCCGGCCAGGATCCCTACCAGGGACGAGGTCAATCGAACCTTCATGAGACTTCCCTCCTCGCAATGTCATGACAACGCGGACCCGGACGGATCCGCCACCTGCGACGCCGCTGGCACGACCAATGCGGTCAGCCGCCGTCAACGATCACGCTGAGGTGAGTGCGGGAGAAGAAGTGAATTGTTCGATGAGGAGCGCGATTGCGCTGACGCCGCAGTACGTCGCAACGACCAGGCCGAGCGTCTGCGGGACTTCCGGCCACAATTGATGGCTGCCCAGGGCAAGTACCAGGGTGGCAGCGAGCCTGATCCATTCCAGCCAACGGCCATGACGCAGGCCCTCGAGCCATGCACCCTGGGCGTAGAACGAGATACAGAACCAGAGGAACGCCACGACCGCAAAGGAGTACGGGAACCGGTCGACGACACCGAGCAGCCACAAGGACCCCACCGTCAGCAGCCAGAACTGGATGAAGACATACGCCTTGCCGAAGGCCGTCGCGGGAGGATCGAACTTGCCCGGGCTTTTCCAGGTATGGGTCTGCGCGTCGCCGGCCAGGTCCGCCGGCACCCAGGCTGGCGGCATGAACCAGATCCTCAGCTTGTCGACCCAGCTGCGCGTGCGCCAGGCGAGACGCGCCGTGTCATGCCAGAAATGCAGATTCGCCCAGAGCGGATTCCAGCTCTTGAGCCCGGTCGTGATGCCGTACTCGCACGGCACCTCGGGCATCTCGTCCTTGAACGTGCCGAACATGCGATCCCAGAGGATGAAGACGCCGCCGTAGTTCTTGTCGAGATATTCCGGATTTCGTGCGTGATGGACCCGGTGATTGGAAGGCGTGACGAGAATCCATTCGAGCGGACCGAGGCGCCGGATGTGTTCGGTGTGCACCCAGAACTGGTAGATGAGATTCAGGCTGCCGACCGTCACGACGACGGCTGCCGGGACGCCCGCAAGGAACAACGGGATGTAGAACACGAATCCGATGTAGTCGGTGCCGGTCTGCCGCAGAGCCGTGCTGAGATTGAACTCCTCGCTCTGATGATGCGCCACGTGCGACGCCCACATGATGCGCCACTCGTGACCGAAGCGATGCTTCCAGTAGTAGCAGAAATCGTAGGCGACGAAAGCCGCGACCCATTGCCAGGCGGATTCCATCGACCATTGCGGCAAACCCATCCATTTCACGAGCGCGCCGAAGACGACACCCGCGAAACCGAGCTTGAGAATGTCGACGAGCCGGCTGAGCACGCCGAGCTGCAGGCTGTTGACCGTGTCGTTCAGCCGATACGTCTGCTTCTTCGCGAGCAGGCCGTACACGTACTCCAGCGCCATCGCCAGAATGAAGAACGGAATGGCGACCTCGACGTAGTTCATGACACGCGAGCTTCCCCCGAAGGTCGATGCCCTAGTTTCCGCTTCTCGTCCGCACGAAGCGAGCGCGGATTTTTCCGTAACGATCCCCGGGGCAATGCCCACGGCACTGCCCCGGGATTCGCGCTTGTGGTCAGAATCGCTGGCCGAACTTCAGGCCAATCGTTCTGGGCTGATTGGTAATGATGTAAGGCTTCGAACAGACCTCAGGCCGGCATTGAGAGAAGCGTGCGATGTCAGCCCGCTCGTCAAATGCATTAGTGAGGAAGATGCCGACATTGAAGCTGTTCTTCGCGATGCCAGCGGAGAAGTCCGCCAGTCCATAAGCATCATTGATGCCGATTACCGCGTTCTCGGACGGCAGCAGGGATGGATTCGTCTCATCCTGATAGCTGAAAGCACCCTGCACGTAGGCATCGAAAGAACCCAGATCGAACGAGTAGCGTGCAGTCAGGTTGGTCTTGTACTTCGGCACGACCGGGAGATCGGTACCGCTCGGTGTGAAGTCGCTCGGACTGTTGGCCTGGCAGTCCGCGGACGACAGCGGCTCGCCCGTGTCGTCGTCGAGTTGCTGGCAGAAGTCCTCTGTCAACTGCGCATCGAGAAGCGAGAGACCTGCTGAAACGACCAGGCCGTCGGTCACTGCGAATTCGACGTCCGTCTCGATGCCGTTGATGCGAGCACCGCCGGCGTTCGTGACGTTGGTCAGGCCGTTCAGGCCCGTGAACGAATACTGGAAGTCGTCCCAGTCCAACCGGAAGATGGCGCCGTTCCAACGGAATCTGTTATCCGCCCACGTCGTCTTCCAGCCAAACTCGTAGTTGGTCAGGAAGTCCGCATCGTACGGCGGGAAATCGCCGCGGCGGTTTACACCACCCGGACGGAAGCCCTCGGAGAACGTCACATACACCATGGCGTCGTCGTTGAACCGGTAGGTCAGGTTGACCTTCGGCGTCCAATCCTCCTCTTCCACTTCCTTGTCCAGGTTCTTGCACGGTGCGGTGCCTACGGCGGTGAATGGCTCCCAGCTCGAACGATCGAAGCGAGGATCTCCCGCGAGCAGACTGCAACGCGTCTCGCCGTTGGTGCCGCTGCCGCTGAACGCCTCGGCATAGCCATAGAAGCCTGCGAGCGAGTTGTCGGCGCGGAAAGCGCGAGCACCCACCGTCGCCGTGAGCTTCTGAGTGAGATCGAAGCTGACCTCGCCGAAAACAGCGTAATCGCGATCCACACGCTGCTGCTCGGTCAGCCAAATGGTGTCCGACCAGCCGGTCACTTCGTAGTCGGCGATCAGATCGTCCACCTTGTAGCGCTGTTCGATACCGTGTTCCTGGCGCTGGTAGAACAGGCCAGCTACGAAGCGCACGCGCTGATCGCTCGGCGACGACAGGCGAATCTCGTGGCTCTGGCGCTTGTAGCGATCCTTGCCGTTGATGTACTGCGTCGGGTCGGTGATCTCGCCCGCATCGTTGTAAAGCACGTAGTTGTAGAGAACGTCGTAGAAGTACGAGTAGTCCGAATAGTCGGACTCCGTGTCGACGTCGCGCTTCATGTATGCGCCGGCGTACACGAGATCGAGATTGCCGATCTTGCCTTCCACCGTCAGGGCCGCCTGTACCCAGGAGTCCTTCGATTTCTCGGGCCGGAAGCGCTCCACCTGCAGATCGCCGACGCTGGGATCATAGGCGAAGGCGCCGTTCGCCTTCTGTTCCTGCATCATCACGGTCGGCGTGATGGTCCAGTTTTCGCCCAGATCCAGGCGCAATGCCGCACGCGCACCGTTCGTTTCGACATCGTTGTAGTCGTCTTCGGCGAATGCCGGATTGTCGATCTCGATGTCCGCTGTCGGGTAGAAGCGCGTGGCAGCCACATTGCTGATGTAGCCCGCATCGCGCTTGCTCCATCCGACCAGCCGGATGGCTGCGTTGTCGCTCACAGGCAGGTTGACGAACCCTTCTGCCACGTAGCCGGCCTCGCCGTCGACCGCGTTGCCTTCGAGGTCATAACCCGCCTCGAACTTCGACGGATCAGGCTTGTTCGTGATGATGCGGATCGTGCCGGCTTGCGAACTCGCGCCGTAGAGCGTGCCCTGCGGCCCTGCCAGCGCCTCGACACGCGCAATGTCGTAAATGTGAAGGTCGAGTGCGCCCTGAATAGTCGTGATGGGCTGCTCGTCGAGATACTGGCCGACCGTCGGCTGCGATCCGGAGTGATTGCCGTTGTCGCCGCTGCTGACGCCGCGGAAGAACACCCGCGCGAACCCAGGGCCGAAGCCCTGATACGAGAGACTGGGCATGAACTTCGCGTAATCGTCGAAATCCGCGACATTCAGCTCTTCGAGCTTCTGCGTGCTGAGCGCTGTGATGCTCACCGGCACGTCCTGCAAATCCTCCTGCCGCTTCTGCGCGGTGACGATGATGTTCTCCAGGATGGGCCCCTGCTCCTGCGCCAGGGCTGGCTGGCTGGTGGCCAGCATCGCTGCTGCCAGCGGCACACCGGCGATCAGCGCACGCCGCTGGATGGCTTCCAGCCGTTTGAGTTTGCGCATTCTGCTACGCGTCATTGACGATTCTCCCCATGTTGTCGTTCAAAGCATTGTTGCTGCGAGTCTCGCCGCCGCCCGCAAATGCCGGTGCGGCCGGATAAGCATCGAGTACCGGCCCGAGCGCCCGCCGCAGCGGCCCGAGCCAGGGTTCGTAGTTGCGCCAGTGATCGACGCCGTCGCGGTAGATCGGCTGTCTCACCTGCTCGGAACTGGCTGTGCGCACGGCGCGCTCGTTCTCGTAGAAGCGCAGGCAGCGTTCATCGAACTGGAGGCCACAGTAGTCGAGAAGGCTGCGCACTTCCGCTTCGGTGTGATCGATCAGCTTCTCGTAGATTACGCGATGCACGCGCCCCGGCATCACGGCATCGAGATGCGCCATGAACTCCACGTAGTCGCGGTAGTAGTGGCCTATGTCCTCAAGACCATACGTGAAGTGCTGGCCACGCGCGAAATGCTGCTTGAATCCGGAGAAGCAGCATCCGAGCGGGTGACGGCGCGCGTCGATGATCTTCGCGTTCGGAAGGATCAGGTGAATCAGCCCGGCGTGCAGCCAGTTGTTGGGCATCTTGTCGATGAAAAACGGCGCGTCGGTCTTGCGTTGAATGCGAGTCTGTTCCAGATAGCGTTCGCCCAGCGTGCGCAGTTCGTCGAGACTGAGCTCCGTGAGGACCTGCGGATACCTCGACCCCTGCGAGCGCGTCTTCTTGCCGCCGAGCTCCCGGGCCAGCGCTCCGAGGTCGGGAAGCTCCTGCGTTCCCTCTACCAGCGGGTGGCTGCCGAGGATCTGTTCGAGCAGCGTCGATCCGGAGCGCGGCAAGCCAACGATGAAAATCGGGTCTGCGGCGGTACAACCCGATCCGGCGCGGGCGGCGAGGAAATCCGGCGTAAAGAGCGCCTTCGAGCGCTGCACCTGTTCCGCCGTGTCACGCGCATCGTAAGCGGCGACTTCGCGCCGAAGAGCGTTGCCCCGCGAGTAGTGGTCGAATGACGGCGCAAACTGCCGCGCATCTTCCAGCGCCTTGCCCAACGCAAAGTGGAAGTGATAGCGGTCTTCCGGCGTCAGATCGTCACGCCGCAACTGCGCCTGCATCGCTTCGATGTCGGCGTCGTTGAATTTCACCGTCTTGAGATTCGCGAGGCTCCACCACGCTTCACCCAGTTGCGGGCTGAGCTCGATGCAGCGACGGTACGCGGCGACGCTCTGCTCCTGATTGCCGGCGGTCTTGAGCGCATGGCCGAGGCTGAGCCAGACTTTGGGCTGGTTCGGATACTCGCTGGTGATGGCCTGGTACAGTTCGATAGCTCCCTGGGCATCTCCTACCCGCGCCAATACCGCTGCCTTCAGGTTGCGATACGCTGGATTGCGCGCGTCGATCGCCATCAATCGGTCGAGCTCGGCCAATGCCTGGGCGGACTTGCCCGAGCGGTGCAGCACGAATGCGTAGTTGTGACGTGCCGGTATGAATCCGGGCGCCAGTTCCAGTGCGCGCGTGAGCAAGTTCTCTGCGTCCCCATAGCGGCCCAGCCGCGATGCGACTTCCGCGAGCATGCGGATCGCGGCTGCATCAGTCGGGTATTGCTGGAGGTACTCGCGAAGCATGGACTCTGCCATCGCAATGCGGTTCTCGACCAGCGCCGCACCTGCCTGCAGCAGGCGCGGATTGCGTGAGGCATAGCGGATGCTCTGTCCGTACGCATGCTCGGACGCTGGCGTATCGCCGCAGGCCGCAAGATGGTCGCCAAGCGAGCGCCACGCGTTGGTATTGTCCGGCTTCAGTCCCAGGCTATTGCGCAGTGCTTCGATGGCCGCCTGTGACTCACCCGCAGCACCGAGCGTCAGGCCGAGTTCGTGATGGGTCTGGGCGGAACGCGGTTGCTGCTTTGCGAGGGAGCGAAGGACAGCCAGTGCGCCCGGAAGATCGCCGCTGCGGCGGCAAGCAACCCCCAGCAACAGCATCGCCTGGGGATGCTCTGGAACAGCTTTCAGAATCTCGCGGGCTTGTTCGGCCGCAAGCACAGGCTCACTCTCGAGCAGCCGCGCCGTATGGGTCAGCGCTTCCTGCAACGTGCCGACGGGATCAGGTGAGCTCATGACAACCGCCCGCGGAGAGAGCGTCGACCCGGCCTGCGTCGGAACGCTTGCGCGCTTCGCCGCTGCCGCCGACTCGGGATCATCGTCGATGACTCGCTCAGGACACTCCCCGTCTTCTTTTCCCCACGCCCGCTTCCGGGATGCGCAGCGTGGTGCCAGATTGTGCGTTCCGGCGACACTCGCCGGAGGCCGGTATGAAGGCTAACCATCGGCATCAACAGAGGCAAGGCGCATCTGGCAACGCTCGACAGAATCGCTTGTATGCATTGCGGCCTTGCGTGGTACAGCGGCAACATGCGTCTCCCCGATGGCTTCTTGTGACCGAGGCATGACGATGGTTCACTGGCAATGGTGCAGCCTCAGCGACCTGTCGCCGCGACGGCTCTACGCGCTGATGGCCGTTCGCGTGGAGATCTTCGTCGTCGAGCAGAACTGCCCATACCAGGAGCTGGACGGCCTCGACCTGGAAGCAAGGCACCTGATCGGCTGGTCAGGGGACAAGATCGCCGCCTATCTTCGGCTCCTGGGTCCGAACACCCGGTTCACGGAGCCGTCCCTTGGGCGAGTCCTGACCACCCAGTCCTTCCGCGGAACAGGGATCGGCAAGGAGCTCATGGAAGTGGCCCTGCGTGAGGTGGACGCACGACATTCGACTTCGAGCTTCCGCATCAGCGCCCAGTCGCACCTCCAGCGATTCTACGGATCGTTCGGTTTCGTCACGGATTCAGAGGAGTATCTCGAAGACGGCATCCCGCACGTCGAGATGCTGCGCCCTCCTCGCGACATCCTCTAGAACTTTTCTCTACATCGCTGCATCAAACTGCTTATTGCCGTGTTCTGACCTGGAGCGGCCGGCAATGCAGGGACCATCCATCGGGCCGCCGAGGGAGATGTATGGCAGCGCGATCAGGATCGTTGCGGCTGACTGCGGGGATCGTGCTCCTCGCCGGCCTGCTGGCGTTCGACGCGCGGGCATCGAATGAGCCCGTCGAGGCCGTCTGGAAGGTGCAGCGACTGACCTTCCAGTATCGCGGCGACAGCACCTTCTATACGTGCGGCGGCCTGCGCCAGAAACTGGAAGCCATCCTGACGCGCCTCGGTGCGCACGAAAGCCTCAGGCTCAACGGTTTTGCCTGCAACGAGCAGGTCGGGAATGTGGTCTTTCAGATCACGCTTGCCTCTCCCGTTCTGGCCACCGAAGAAAACGTACGAATCCTCACGACCTACACGGCAGAGCAGGAACTCATCGCGCGCACACGGGGTGAACGTCTGCCTCGCGCGGAGGACATCCCGCGCTTCCCTGCTCACTGGGAAACCATTTCATTCGCCCGCGACCGGCGCATGCGAATCGAGCCGGGTGATTGCGAACTGGTTGGCCAGTTGACTCGCACCATCCTCCCTTACCTCACCGTGCAAGTCGTCGAGGATCGACTGCACTGCTCGTCGTTCGGCAACATGCATCGACCGCGACTGATCGTCGCCGCACTCGTGCCATCGCCTCCGCAATGAGATTGCTGGCGTGCTGAGTTGAACCAGCGCCGCACGCGCGATCACTTACGTCCGTAAGCACCGTTACGCGAACGCAACGCCGCTCGAGGCTCGTTCGTGTCCATTCGCCGGACGCAGGGGAACACAATGCGCGTTCACGCTCATCGCATCGTCATGACATTCTTGCTCGCCACGCTCGCTGCCTGCGGCGGCAGCGGGGGCGGCTACGGAGGCGACGATTCGCCCCCGCCTCCGCCGCCGCCTGCCGCGCCGACGATCACGCTCGCCGCACTTCCTTCGGGCTCACTGAACCGATCTACGACGCTCACCGCATCGGTAACCGCAGCTGCTGGCGTTACGCGCGTGGAATTCCTTGTCGACGGCTCGACGATTGCCACGGTAACGACTTCTCCGTACACGACCACATGGGACACAACGGGTGTGAGCGATGGCAATCACACACTGACGGCGCGTGTCACAGATGCGGCAGGTGCCACTGCGACGACGCAAGGCGTGACCATTGCGGTGAACAATCATCCAGTCATCGCGGTAGCGCTGTCACCGAGTGAGACGTTTCCCCGGCCTGTCTCCACGGCAAGCGGGTCCGGTGAGCTGACATTCGACCTGGTGAATCGCACTGTCACTGGCGGCGTGACAGTGACCGGCATCACGGCAACGCTCGCCCACATCCACGACGCGTTCGCGGGCGACTCAGGACCAGTAATCGTCAACTTCGTCCAGAGCGGAGCGAACCCCAATCGCTGGGACGCGCAGGCCGGAGCAGTGCTCACGGAGGAGCAGATCAGCGGGCTGTTTGCAGGTCGCCTCTACGTGAACGTGCATTCTGCCGCTTACCCCGCCGGAGAAATTCGTGGGCAGATTCAGCCGGAAAATATCACGCTCGTGCTGACCGATCTGACGGGAGGTGCCGTCGTTCCCGTCGTGACCACGCAAGCCAGTGCGACAGCCGCGACTACGGTCGATGCCAGAGCCAGCACGGCGACGGTGCACATCGTCGCGAGCGGCGTCGACGATGCGACCGATGCTCACGTCCACAAGGCTGCTGCTGGCGCGAACAACGCTGCGGCGCTGCTTACGCTCGCGAAAGATGGTGCTGCACCGGGCCATTGGTTCATCGAGCTTGCGCCGGTCACCGCGGCAGATCGGACCGACTTCGACGGCAACGGCTGGTATGCAGACATTCACACGCCCGCGAACGCCGGCGGCGAACTCCGCGGTCAGATCACTCCGAATCCAGCACCGCCGCCGCCACCCGCGACGACCCTCACCGAACTTCAGAGCACGATCTTTACGCCGCGCTGTTCGGGATGCCACACGGGCGGCGGTGGTTCGCTGCCGTCGTCGATGAACCTCTCGTCGACAGGTGCCACATTCGCGGCCCTGGTCGGCGTCGCGAGCGTGCAGCAACCATCGCTTCAGCGCGTGCAGCCCAACAGCGTGGGGAACAGTTACATCATCCGCAAACTCGAAGGTACCGCAGGTATCAGCGGCAGCCGCATGCCGTTGGGCGGACCGTTCCTCGATCAGGACACGATCGATGAAGTGAAGTCGTGGATCGACGCGGGGGCGCAGAACAACTAGGCGCCGATGCGGTGACGAGTGACCGGTGACGAGAGCTGCCCCAATGTCCGTCACTCGTCACTCGTCACGACTTCCGCTTCGCTACCCACTCCCTCACCCTGCCCTCGAGCACATCCAGCGGAATGGCGCCGCCGAGCAGCACAACATCGTGGAACTCGCGGACATTGAATTTCTCACCCAGTGCCGCTTCTGCTTCGCGTCGCAGGGCGCGGAGCTTCAGCTCGCCGATCTTGTAGGCGAGTGCCTGGCCCGGCCACGAGATGTAGCGCTCGAGCTCGGTCTGAATATTGTGGGTCGAGAGCGCTGAGTTCTCGGTGAAGCAGCGCCGCGCCTGCTCAATGTCCCACCCCAGCCAGTGAATGCCGGTGTCCGCGACCAGGCGGCAGGCACGCCACATTTCGTACGAGTAGCGACCGAACATTTCATACGAATCACGATAGATGCCCATCTCCTCGCCGAGGAACTCGGAGTACAAGCCCCAGCCTTCGACGAAGGCGGTCGGCCCGGAGTTGCGACGGAAGTACGGCAGGCCGTCGAGCTCCTGCGCCAGCGCGATCTGCAAGTGATGACCCGGCACTGCCTCATGCACCGTCAGCGCGGGCAATTCATAGAGCGCCCGTTGATCGAGCTTCGAGGTGTTGACGATGTAGCCGCCCGGCTGGCCGAGCTTCATGCTGCCGCCCCAGTAGCGGCCCGTCGTGTAACCCTCCGCCATTTCGGGCGGAACGGGACGCACGTCGTAAGTCAGCCTCGGCAGCGTGTTGAAGAGCGGCGGCAGTCCGCCATCTGCGCGCTTCGCAATTTCGCTGGCCTTTTCGAGCAACTCCTGCGCCGTGCGCGGGTAGAACTTCGGATCGGTCCGCAGCATCTGCAGAAAGTCGGCGAAGCTGCCTTTGAATCCTGTCTGGGCGATCGTCTTTTCCATGAGACCGCGGATTCGCGTCACTTCGGACTGACCGAGCTGATGGATCTCATCCGGTGTCATGCTCGTCGTGGTTTCGCGCCGCGCGAGAAAGCGATAGCTCCCCTCGCCTCCGGCCACCGAGCGCCATGCAATTGCCGGACGGGCGGCAGGCACATATTCCTTCGCGAGGAAGTCCGCGAACGCCTTCTGGGCGGGAGCGATTCGCTCACTGACAAGCTTGAGCGCCTTCGCGCGATACTCGTCTTGCGCACTCTTCGGAATGCTCGCCGGCATTTTCTGGAACGGGAGCAGCAACGCGCTGTCCGCCGGCTTCGTCGCAGCTTGCTGTTGCGCCACGTCGAGCACGCGATCGACGACGATCCGCGGCTGGGTGAACTTCGTCCTGATGCCCCGGCGCAAGTTCGCAATGTTCTGATCGTAGAATGCTGGCAGCGCATCGAGTCGCGCGAGCCATGCATCAGCGTCCTCGCGGGTAGCGATTACCGAAGTGCGCGCCACATAGTCCGCCAGCGTGTGGAACCCATCGTCGTTCTGGAACGCGATGCGCGAGAAATCGAAACCGGCTTCCTCGATCGACGTCGCGATGGCATGGGATGCCAGCGTGCGATTGAGCGCCGACTCCCGCGACAGCTGTCCGGCGTCGATCGCATTGAGGCGCTTGCCGACTGCTGCAAGCTCATCACCCATGCGCTTCTCGAACTGCGGACTGACATCAGGCCAACGACGAAGCGCCTCGCGATCACCTTCAGATCCGGACGTGATCGGGTCGATCGTGCGATCGATGCGCTCGTAGTCCGCAAGCGCGCGCGCGAGCTCGGTCTCGGCAGCGTTCTGTGGCGCCTGCCCCAGTACGACAGCGGGCATCAGCACAGCAGCCAGGGCAAGGATGCGAAGCGTTCGATTCACGTTGTTCTCCGAGAGACGGCTGCGCGCATATTGCCATCGGCGCGCGTCAATACGAACCGCGCGCCCTGTATACATACTCGGAGTTGTCTGGATTCCCTCTCCCGCTTCCGCGGGGGAGGGCCAGGGTGGGGGTTCTTCCCGCCAACAGGAAAACCAAGACCCCCTTCCTAGCCTTCTCCCGCGGAAGCGGGGGGAAGGAACACAGCAATCAGAACGGAGGCGCTTCCTGCGACTGCGCCGTCGTCGACGCCCCCACCTCTTCGTCGACGAAGCGATAGCGGACGTTCCCGTAGATCATCTCCTGCCAGCTCTGTTCGCCCCACCGGACTTCGATGTTGGGATCGGGGTTCGCCTTGTTCTGCGACGAGTTGTCGTACACCGTGTCGTAGATGAGGGTCGTGCCCTTGGGCAGCAGCTTCGGTTCCTTCAGTTCGTAGGCCGTCTGCCAGTTGAAGTCGTACTTCGGCACATTGAGCAGGATTTCCTCGCGGCCATCCGGGTAGCGCGCGACGTACTTCGACGCGATGCCGCGATAGTGCGAATGCGCGGTCAGCGTGTAAATGAGCACATCCCGATCGAACGTGCGCGGTGGTGCCACGATCCGGTGTTCCTTCGTGTTCGCCGGGATCTTCAGGAACGGATCGAGCAGCACCATCTGTCGCAGCGGATACTTGGGCGGAGCGTCCATGAAGTAAAGGCCGACCTTCGTCGCATCCGTCGCCTTCTTGCCCGCCGCCGTGTAGTGCACCTGGAAGCGGAAGTTCATGTCCTGCGGCACGAAGACGCCCGTCTGCGGAGGAAATCGCACGATATCGCCGCCGGGCACATAGCCCGCAAGGTAGGTGTCGCGCAGCGCCGCTGCTCCGCTCACGTTTCCAGTGGCGCGGGTCGCATAGGCGAGGATGTGATGAACCACCGAACGTTCGGTGGGATTGAACGCTACAGCGCTCACCCACACGTCGCGGCCTGTCGTGTTCTTCACGATCGGATTCTGATACTCGATCGTCCCGGCCGCCGGAACCTCGAACGCCGGAATCTCCACGATGAGATCCGGCTGGCCGCCCACCCATTCCGGCCAGTCTTTCTGCTGGCTGAGGAGCGGATCGGCGCCTTCGCCGCGCGGGGCGCCCGCTTCGATCCAGTGAACCAGCGCCTTCGCCTGCTCTTCGCTCAGCGAGCGATCATGGTTGAACACGCCATAGTGCGGATCAGCGTGCCAGGGCGGCATGCGCTGAGTCCTGACGACTTCGCGAATCATCGGCGCGAATCCGCGGACCATTTCGTAGCTCGTCATCTGCCAGGGACCGATGCCGCCGGCCCGATGACAGGTAACGCATTTCTCTTCGAGCATCGGCGCGATGGTCTTCGCATAGGAGATCTTCGCGTGCGCGTTGCGCTTGCCGAGTTCGGGCAGCGTCACTGCGCAACCTTTCATCGCCGTCCTGCTCGTCTTGACGGGTGCGCCTGCCAGCAACGCATCCACTGCATCTTTCGCGTAGTTCGCGCCGTCGGCGTCGACCGGGCCGCGATACGCGATCTTCCAGCCCTGCGGATTGATCACGAGCACTTCGCCGGCTTGCGTCGCGTTGAGCGATTCGCCGATGAGCCGCAGCTCGTCGATGAGGATCGGCACGTTCGTCGATGCCTGCGTCGCCTTCAGCACGCTTTCGCGGCTCTGCGCCGAATTCAGCATCAATACCGCGACGCCGCGAGCCTGATAGTCATCGCGGATCCTGTTGAGCTTCGGCATCGCAGCGTCGGAGACCGAGCAGTCGTTCGACTGCACCATGAGCACGACGGCCTTCATGTCGGAAAGATAATAGAGCTCGTGCGACTTGCCCGTCTGATCGTTCAGCCGGAAGTTGTCCACCGTGTCGCCGGCATTCAGTGCCAATGCCTGACCGGCGCAGAGCGTCGCCCCGAGCAACGCAGCGAAAGTTCGCGCACGCGGAAGAATGTTCATTGATACCCCCTGTCGAATCTCGAACCGCAGGAGTGTGCGTGCCGGCTTCGAGGGGTGTCTATCGACCGACTGAAAGGGACTGCAAAGATTCGTCCACGCCCAACCGCATGGCGCAACTTGCGGATCGGGACGACACGATCAGTGGGGTTTCCCCTGCATAAAGCTCGGCTTCAGGCGGGCTTGGCCTCGGGAAGCTTGCGCACCATCGAACGATACGTCGATCGCGCCTTGCGAAGTGCTTCACCGGGCGTCGTTGCCGCACCGCTCGAGCTCGCCCGCCACAGCGAGCGCTGGGTTGCGGGGTCGATCAGGTAAAGAATCAGGTCGCCCTCACGGCCGAAACCGGGCGGCCGCTGGTCGCCGACGGGTGCCGGTGTGTTGCCGGAGCTCCCATCGAACACCGTCGTGTCGACAGGATTGATGTGTTTGCTCAGGTCCTGTTCGACAGCCGCGGTCATGGTGGTGCGACTCACGGCGCCCAGAACGACGAGCACATCGGCGGGCTCGGCTCCCGTCACTTCGCGATAGCCGCGACTCTGCAACGCGCCGACCGCGGCTGCACGCAGTTCGCTGCTGACTTTGGCGCGCTGATCGTCGGTGATCTGGTCCGGGAAAACGTACCGCTCTTCCTGCACCTTGAAGGTCCGGAATGCCGGCAGCGCACCGGGGTCACCGGCCATTTCGATGGGATCGCTTGCGCAAGCGCCCAGCAGCAGTGAGATCGTTGCAATCGGCGCCAGGATTTTCGTTGTCACTTGAGATCCACATCCAGTTCGTAATCGACCTTGCCTATCTGTTTCGCCTGTGAGCGCAGCAGCACGAGGCGCACCGTGTAGGTTCCGTTCCCCGGCGCGACGCCTTCCCAGCTGGTCGTGCCGTCGATGAAATTGCTGTACACGGCAGGCGAGCTTTTCACCGTCGGTGCGAACACGGGCGCGAGCAGATCGATCCCGATCCAGGGCGACAGCTCCGACGACAGCGAGAGCTTCACTTTCTGGCCCTTCCGGGCATCGAACGTGTACTCGTGCTTGTCAGGGCCCACCAGCCGTCCCTGAACCCGTGCGCGCTTCGCGTCATCGAAAGCCAGCTCCGCGATCCTGACCTCGGGCCTGGCCTTTTCCTGGGCGAACGCAACCTTCTCCTGGGCTCCGGCAACACTCAGCACCCCAACGGCGCCGAGCCCCGCAGCAACGACGAATCCCATCGACCAGCCGATCAACCTGCGCGTCATGACACACCTCCGTGGCCATGAATCGACCATGCCGCGTTCCGGTTCCCTGAACGCCCGCCGTCATCCCCGCGAAAGCGGGTATCCCTCCTGAGAGCATGGATTCCCGCCTGCGCGGGAATGACGCTGCCATCGCTAGTAGGCGCGCGAGCGAGCTATCGGAGCAATGCGTACTTTGGGAATCCGGCAACTAGACCGGTCGCTTACAGCCAGCGAACCACGCCGTCCGTCGGCGCAGGAATCAGGGGCCCTGCTGCCGCGATCGTTCCGAGATAGAGCAACGCGACAATGTGATCCTCGGGGGCCAGGCCGAGCGCCTGTTTGACGGCCGGGTCATACGCGGCGCCGCCCGTCTTCCACATCGCGCCGTACCCGAGTCCGTGGGCAGCGAGCATCATGTTCTGGACCGCCGCACCGACGGCCAGGACCTGCTCGATTTCAGGAATCTTGCCCTTCGTGGGATGCGCCGCAACGACGATGATGATCGGCGCACGCATCGGCTTGTTGCGCTCGGCTTCCAGTTGATCCGGTGTCGCGCCCGGCATCTTGGCCGACAGCAGATTCGCCATGGCGTCGGCCAGCACTTTGCGCGCATCGCCTTCGAGGACGACGAAGCGCCAAGGGCGCAAACGACCGTGATCCGGTGCCCGCACTCCTGCGGCGATGATGCGTTCCAGGTCCTCTCTCTTGGGGCCGGGCGTGGTGAGCCTGGATGCGGAGGTCCGCGATTCGATGCCGGTCAGTAGATCCATGGGAATCCGTCTACTTGAGCTTGCGAACCTGCATCGCCAGATGCAGGCGGTCGCCGCGCATCGTGCACATGGCAATGTCCACGCCAGTGTCGACGGCCCAGGTACGCGACAGCGCTTGCGAAGGCAGATAGACCGGCAGTTTGAACTGGGTGTCGATCTGGATGCCGTCCGGCGGCAGATGGGCTGCAGCGGCGCCGAGACAGCGGCCCAACGACCACATCCCGTGCGCGACGGCCTGTTTGAAGCCGAACATCGCCGCGGTGCGCGCCGTCAGATGAATCGGATTGAAGTCCCCCGAGACACGCGCATAGCGCCAGCCGGTGTTCTCCGGAATCTCGAGCGTCTGGGTATCGGTGCCTTCCTGCGGATGCGCCGAGCGTTCGATCGAAGGGCGCTTGCCGCCTTCGGCCTTCGTCGGTGTATTGCCGCGCGCGAACATCGTGCTGATTTCTTCCCACACGACCTGCCCGTCGCGCTCGTAGCGCGTCGTGAAGTCGTATTCCTGTCCAGCGTCCGTGAGCCGGAGCGTGTCGAAGTAGACCGTCAGCCGCAACGGTGCCTTGGCATCGATGGCGCGGAATACCCGGATCGTGTTCCTCAGATGAATCAATCCAAGCACTTTCACAGGGAATCCCTGAGCGATGAAGAGCTGCATGTGCATCGGCATCGCTACCGCATGCAGATACGCGGGCGGCAGATGAGCTGCAGCCGGCACGCCGCAGACATCTCGATACTGCTGCAGATGGCGTTCCGACAGCTTCACCGTGCGCGCCTCGAGCTCGATCGGCGTAACCGTCGTGCCCGCGGGCGCGATGTACGGCTTCTTGCCGAGCAAAACCCGGACGTATGCCGGCACCATCGAGGGCAGACCGGCGAATGAAATCTTGGCGGTGGCTGGCATCAGGAACGGGTGAGCTTAAGGAACGGTGCGATCGATGAGGATCTGCAATGTGCCTGTGTCCTTGCTGAAATCATAGTCGGCTTCCCCGTAGAAATCGCCGCTGCGTTCCTGTGGGGCACCGCTCAGGGATAGCCGCGCGACGACACGCACGCGCGGCACCGTTGCAATAGTTCGGGTAGGCATCATGGCATCCGCTTCGCTCAGTTCCACGGCCAGCGGAACGGCTGTGGAGCTGTGACGTTCCACGGCCAGCGGCGGTCCACCGGCATCGGGGTCCCTCGCAACGACGAACAGCGGTGTCGGCCCCTTCAATTGCTGCTGAACTGAGGGTGCGATGCTGACGGCGACACGAATCACTCGCGCATGGTCGGCAACCGGCGCAGCTGCTGACGCGGACGAGCCGCCTTCGGCCGGTGCGCCCATCTGCTCGTTCAACGCCTGAATCTGCCGTTCGAGAACCGTGCGCAGCTCCGGAGGGGGATTCTGGGCCAGCAGGGCCTGCAGTCGATCGCGGCCGAGCTTGAGATCGCCCGCCTGCAACGCCGCAATGGCTCCGTACCAGAGCGCCTTTGGATTGCTGGGCGCTTTGCGCAGTGCCGAGTCGATCAGCTCGCCGGCGCGACCTGAGAGCGAGCCCTGGTCCATCAGAGCGAGCGCTTCTCCCAACCCGATCACTGCTTCGACGTTCTCGCCGTTCGTCAGTGTGTAAGCCTGCTGGTAGGCGTCCACCGCGCGACCGAAGCGCTGCAATGTCGTGTAGGAACGGCCTAGCAGAAGCCAGCCCTGCACGTCCTCCGGATTCGCCGCGAGCTTCGCCTCGAGACGCCCGAGCATTTCATCGACGTTCGCGCTTTCCTGGGTGGCCGTTTCGACCGCTTTCCAATCCCAGTTGCTGAGATACCCATACATCCCCGTCGCGAGCCCGGCCACAGCGAGCACGACGATTGCGCTGGAAACGCGGCGCTCCCTCTGCGTGGCGACCTTGTCCACCGCGGGCTGCAGACGCCACAGCGGCAATGTGACCCACACCAACACCGTCAGCAGCAGGATTCCGCAAACGATATAGAACGCCGTCATGGCGCACCCGAGCTGCGAGCGCGATCGTCTTCGGGCAGATCGTCATCGGGCAGCTTCGACTTGCGGAGGATCACGACGACCGCGATCACGCCGCCGCCAATCACAAGCAGCGCGGGCGCTGCCCACAGCAGCCACGTGTTCGACTTCACCGGCGGACGATAGAGGACGTAATCGCCGTAGCGATCCGTCATGTACGTCATGATTTCGCCGTCGGTCTTGCCTGCGGCGATGAGCTCGCGCAACTGCCGGCGCAGATCTTCAGCAAGCGAAGCATTGGAATCCGCAATCGTCTCGCTGCGGCATTGCAGGCAACGCAGCTCGCGGGCAATACGCTCATAGCGGGCTTGCTGTGCCGGATCCTCGAACGCAGGCGCTGTATCGATGGCGTGCGCAAATGACGCCAGCAGCATGCACGCGAGCACGGCCGCACAGATTCTCATCGCGACACCGCCTGCTGCTTCAGCAAAGGAAGGAACTCCCGCTCCCAGATCTCGACGGTCAGCGGCGCCACGTGCTTGTGAATGACGTTGCCTGTCGCGTCGATCAGGAATGTCTCGGGCGCGCCGTAAACGCCCCAGTCGATTGCGACACGCCCTTCCTGGTCGAAGGCGGTGACTACGTAAGGATTGCCGAGTTCACGCAACCATTGCTGCGCAAGATCCCTCTCATCCTTCCAGTTCAAGCCCACGATCGGGACTTCACCCCGGGCGGCAATCGCAAGCAACGCGTCGTGCTCCTGACGGCAGCCGACGCACCACGTCGCCCACACGTTGAGCACGTAGGGCTGACCGGCGAAATCCCGGGTCGAGACGGTCTGCGTCGGATCGTCGACGCGCGGCAGCGAGAACGCCGGCGCGGGTTTGCCGAGTAGCGGCGACGGCAACGTCTCCTTGTCGCGGCCGAGCCCGACGAAGAAGAACGCAACGAGCGCGGCCAGCAGTCCGACTGGAATCAGGTATCGAAGCATCGTTTAAGCAGTCTTTGCGTCAGCGACCGTGACGGCGTCTTCGGCTGTCACCCGCTTGCGATAGCGCCGGTCGAACGCGGCGATGAGGCCACCGAGTGCCATGGTGAAAGCGCCCATCCAGATGAACCTCACCATCGGCTTGTACTGCAGGCGCAGGCTCCACGAACCATCGCCCAGCGGCTCACCCATGGATACGAGCAAATGCCGCGTCAGACCGGAATCGATGCCCGCCTCGGTCATCGGATTCTTCTGCACGCGGTAGATACGTTTCTGCGGGTGCAGCACCGCGATCTCCTTGCCATCGCGCGTGATCCGGATCTCCGCTTCGGTCGCCTCGTAGTTAGGACCCTTTACGTCGCCGAGTTTCGTCATCGTGAACTGGAATCCCGAAAGCTCCGCCGTCTGCCCAGGGCGCAAGCTCAGGTCCGCTTCCCTGCGATACGACTGGGTCGTCGCGACGCCGAGCACGAAGAGCGCCAGCCCAAAGTGCGCAACGCTCATGCCGACAACGCCTGCTGACAGCGAATGGCCTTTGCGCAAGCGCGACAGTGGATCAACGAGCGACGACAGGCCTACCCAGAATGCGAGACTGAATCCGATCACCGTCATGACCGAATGCCAGCCATACGCCACGAGCGCGAGTGCGATTCCGGCGACGACCGAGACTGCGAGCAGCACGAGGATAATTCCCTTGGTCCGCCCGAAATCGGCTTTCTTCCACCCGGCGTGCATGCCGGGTGCTAGCAGCACGACCATCGGCAGCATCGGAATGAGGAAAGCAATGTCGAAGTACGGCGGACCGACCGAGATCTTTCCGAGATTCAACGCATCGAGAAACATCGGATACAGCGTGCCGAGCAGGATCAACAGAGTCGCTCCGACGAGCAGGACGTTGTTGATGAGCAGGAACGACTCGCGCGACACCGGCGCAAACCCGGTGTTCGTCCGGAACAGCGGCGCACGCCAAGCGTACAGGCCGAGTGCCGATCCCGCGCACAACCCCAGGAACGTGAGGATGAACAGGCCGCGACCCGGATCGCTCGCGAACGCATGGACCGACTCGACTACGCCGGAACGAACGAGGAACGTGCCGAGCACCGATAGCGAGAACGCAGTGATCGACAGCAACAACGTCCAGCTCTTGAAGAGGCCACGCTTTTCCGTGACCGCGAGCGAGTGGATCAACGCCGTGCCGACCAGCCAGGGCATGAACGAAGCGTTCTCAACAGCATCCCAGAACCACCAGCCGCCCCAGCCAAGCTCGTAGTACGCCCACCAGCTGCCCAGCGTGATGCCGCAGGTGAGGAAGACCCAGGCCACGTTGGTCCATGGCCTCACCCATCGCGCCCACAGAGAATCGAGCTTGCCCTCGAGCATGGCCGCGACGGCGAACGCGAACGGCACCGACATGCCGATGTAGCCGATGTACTGCATCGGCGGATGAATGATGAGGCCGGGATCCTGCAGCAACGGATTCAGATCGCGGCCATCCACGGCGGCTGGCCAGAGTCGCTCGAACGGACTCGACGTCGTGAGAACGAAGAGTGCGAAACCCGCGCTGATCAGGCCGAGTACGCCGAGCACACGGCTCGTCACCACATCCGGAATCGAACGGCTGAACATGGAGACGGCAAGAGTCCAAGTGGCTTGCGCCAGCAACCACAGGAGCAGCGAGCCTTCATGCGCGCCCCAGGTCGCCGCCAGTCGATACATCGTCGGCAGCTCGGAATTCGAGTTCTGCGCGACATACAGGACCGAGAAATCGTTGACGTAGAACGCGTGCATGAGGCACGCGAACGAAATGGCGGTGAGGACGAAGTGCCCGACGACGGCATTGCGCGTCAATGCCATCCAGTGCGGCTTGCGATAGACAGCACCCGCGAGCCCGAAGAACGCCTGCGGCAGCGTCAGGCAGAACGCGAGGATCAAAGCGAAATGGCCTAGCTCAACGCTCATCGCAGATGCTCAGTTCGTGGCCGGAGTTTGAGCAACGTCGCGTTGCTGATGCTGCTTCTTCAACGTGTCCGCGACGTCCGGCGGCATGTAGTTCTCGTCGTGTTTCGCGAGAACTTCCTCGGCAACGAAATCGCCGCCCGGCGCGAGCTTGCCTCGGGCGACGATGCCCTGCCCCTCGCGGAACAGATCGGGGAGCACGCCGCTGTATCTCACCCTGACGTTGTGAGCGAAGTCCGTGAGCACGAAAGTGGCCTCCATGCTGCCGGCAGGCCGCTGAAAGCTGCCTTCCGTGACCATGCCGCCGACCCGGAAAGTCCTGTCGGCAGGCGCCTTGCCCGCCGATACATCCGACGGCGAATAGAAATAGAGAAGGTTTTCCTGGAATGCGTTGAGAGCGAACGCGGCCGCGGTGCCGACGCCGATCACCATCAGTCCGACGAGAAGCATGCGGCGTTGACGAGCCGTCAAGATGGATTCTCCGCAGGGGCCATCTGCGCACCCATCTCGGCACGGCGTCGCGCCTTCTCCTGGGCGAGCTGCAACTGGCGACGACCGGCCCACTCCATCCCGACGAGCACGATGGCTGTCAGGCCGTAGCAGGACCAGACGTAGGGGGCGTAACCCCCCATATGAAGAAATTCGCTCAAGTTCATGATTTAAGACTGCTTTCAGCCAGCCAGGCCGTATTGCGCTCCCGCAGCAGGATCTCTCCTCGTACCCGGTTGCACAGGATTGCGCCGAAGTAGAGCACAAACGCCAGGAGCAGGACCAACAGCGGCCACACCATCGACCCGGCGATCGCGGATTTGCTGGTCACGGAAATGCTCGGGCCCTGATGCAGGCTGTTCCACCACTCGACCGAGTATTTGACGATCGGCACGTTGACCACGCCCACGATCGCCAGGATGGCGCTGGCCCTGTCCGCCCGCTGGATGTCGTCGAACGAGGCTCGCAGCGCCATGTAACCGAGATAGAGAAAGAGCAGGATCAGTTCGGAAGTCAGGCGCGGGTCCCACTCCCACCATGTACCCCACATGGGCTTGCCCCAGATCGATCCGGTCACGAGCGCCAGCACGGTGAACCAGGCACCGAGCGGCGCGCAGCTGGCTGCAACTGCATGCGCGAGCTTCATGCGCCAGATGACGCCGATCGCTGCGGCGACCGCCATCATCACGTACACCATCAGCGACAGCGATGCGCTGGGCACGTGCACATAGATGATGCGGAATGCATCTTTCTGCTGGTAATCGGCGGGCGCCATGACCAGGCCACCGTAGATACCGATCGCCATCAGCACGATGGCAGGCCATAGCAGCCACGGACGCCAGAGTCCGAGCAGACGATAGGCATGCGGCGGGGAGGCGAGTTGGTAGAACCAGAGCCACATAAGAAGTGACTAGCGGATAGCGGCTAGCGGACAGGAAGAACAGGAGGGTGCAATAGCCACACTCCGCTGGCTCATCGGGCTCCGTGGTTCGCTGCTTCTCATCGGATCTCCTTCTGAACTACCCGCCATCCGCTTCGTCTTCATGATTCGACGCTTATGCGCATTGCTGCGGCCATGGCTGCGGGGCCGAGGCTGATGAACAGCAGCAGCATTGCTGCCAGCAAGTTTAGCGGACCCGTCGCCGGCTCGCCGTGCATGGCGAGATCGACGGCCCGGGCGCCGAAAATGAGGATGGGCATCTCGAGCGGCAGGACCAGCAGGGCCAGCAGTACGCTCCCCCGACGCACGCTCACGGTGAGCGCGGCTCCGATCCCGCCCAGGACACTGAGGCACCCTGTGCCGAGCGCCAGCGAACCCACCAGAACAGGCCACGCGGAGTCGGGCATGCCCAGCGCATAGCCGACCAACGGGGCCATGATCACCAGCGGCAGCCCGGCCAGCAGCCAGTGCGCGAGGGTCTTCGCCAGCAACATCAGCGACAACGGCTGTCCAGACAACGTCCACTGCTCCATGGTTCCGTCGTCGACATCCGGGCGGAACAGAGATTCGAGCGCGAGCAGCGAGGCGAGCATTGCCGCTACCCAGACGATGCCCGGCGCGATCCCGCGCAACTCATCGAGCGACGGGCTGATTGCGAGCGGGAACAACGTCGTGACGATCACGAAGAAGACGAGCGGCTGGATCACCTGATCCCAATGCCGGAAGGCGAGCCTGAGGTCGCGCGCCAGCACCAATCCCATGAGCGATCCGACGCCGGGCTGCATCACTGAAGCTCCAGCGTGCGCACGCCGCTACGGCCGGCCAGCAACGCTTGGTGAGCGGCGGTGAGAATCATTCCGCCCTCCCCCAGGTGCGCCGCCATGCATCGCTCGAAGAGAGCGATCCCGCCCACGTCCAGGTTCGTGATCGGCTCATCGAGAATCCACAGCACCGGGCGGGTGAGCAGGATTCGCGCGATCGCGACGCGGCGCTTCTGCCCTGCCGACAACGATCGCACCGGAAGATCGCGACAGTGCGGGATCTCGACACGCGCGAGCGTCTGATCGATTTCTTCGGAGGTGACCGAGCGGCGCACCCCGACACCGAACAGCAGGTTCTCGCGCGCCGTCAGATCGACCTTGAGCGCATTCACATGCGCGAGATACGCGAGCTCTGAGTGATAGGTGTCGCGTTGGGCCGCGATCGGGTGGTCGCGCCAGAAAATCTCGCCGGATTCAGCCGGAAGCAGGCCGGCCACACAGCGCAGCAGGCTCGTCTTGCCTACTCCGTTCGGTCCCGCGACCTGCAGCAATTCGCCCGGCCGCACGGCGAAGGAGACGCTGCGAAGCAGATGCCGCTCACCTCGCCACAGGTGCAGTCCGCGAACCTCTAGTTTTGCTCCGCTTGCGGAAGCGTTAGGCATGCCGGATGGATTCGTCGTTGGAATCGGCGCAAGAACGGCGCGCAGTCTAGCAGATGCGTCGCATTCGTCCGGCGATGCAGCACCCGGGAGCCGCGAGTTAGAATTCCGCGTGCGTCGATGACGGCACGGCGGTGTGGCGGAATTGGTAGACGCAGCAGACTTAAAATTTGCCGACGAACAGTCGTACCGGTTCGATTCCGGTCACCGCCACCACTCCACAACGCGCGAACGGCAGACGGGGATTGGGATTCCAAGGGAGCGGATTCTGGAGGCGCCGGCCGGAATTGAACCGGCGTACGCGGTTTTGCAGACCGCTGCGTAACCACTCCGCCACGGCGCCCACGAATGCAGGGTACCAGAAGCGCAAAACCCCGGGCTGGAAGAACCCGGGGTTTGCCTGGAATCTGGAGCGGGAAAAGGGGCTCGAACCCTCGACCTCAACCTTGGCAAGGTTGCGCTCTACCAACTGAGCTATTCCCGCAGGTCGCTTGAAAGCGGCCGCTATTCTAGAGCCGGAACCCGCACTGTCAAGGTAAAAGACCGCCCTTCCCGCGATACGTTCCGCCGCTTCCTTGGGAACGATCACTGAATGGGCGTATCGCTCAGCGCCGGCCACGCCGCGCGCAGGTAGACCACCATCGACCACAACGTCAGTGCTGCGGCCGCGACGAGGCAGGCCAGCCCCAGTTCGAACGCCGGAATGAACCAGACGTCGCTGCGAAAGAGCATCATCGACAGGCCCGTCATCTGGAAGATCGTCTTCCACTTGCCCAACGACGACACTGCGACTTTCCCGCGCTTGCCGAGCTCCGCCATCCATTCGCGCAGCGCCGAGATGGTGATTTCCCTGCCGACGATCACCGCCGCCGTCAGTGTGATGAGTACATGCGGATCGAAGTGGATGAACTTCAGCGCCGGCGGGTCATGACTGACCAGCAGGATGAGGGCTGTCGCAACCATCAGCTTGTCGGCGACGGGATCCAGGAACGCACCCAGCGCAGACGTCTGTCCGAGCTTGCGCGCCAGATAGCCGTCGAGCGAATCGGTGATCGCAGCAAGGATGAAGACACTGGCCGCCGCGGGGTTCGACCATTCGTAGGGCAGATAGAAGAGCACCACGACGAGCGGGATCATGACGATCCGCGCAAACGTCAGCGTGTTGGCGATGGGAAAACTCACTGCACGCCCACTCTAGCCGCCCGCATGCAGCGTTTCATAGATGCTCTCCGCGAGCTTGCGGCTGATGCCATGCACCTTTTCGAGATCCTCGATGCCCGCCCGGGTAATGCCCTGCAGGCCACCGAACTGGCGCAGCAACTCGCGACGCTTGCGGGGCCCGAGACCCGGCACGGTTTCGAGAACGGATTGCGTGCGCGCCTTGGCGCGTCGATGACGATGACCGGCGATGGCAAAGCGATGCGCTTCGTCACGAATTCTCTGGATGAGATGCAAAGCGGAGGAATCCGGCGGCAGTATAGTGGGCAGCTCCTGATGAGCCAAGAACAGCCGCTCCTGGCCCGGCTTGCGGTCCGCGCCTTTCGCGACACCGGCGATCGTGACACCGGTGATCTCGAGTTCCGAGAGCACATCGACTGCCTGTGCAAGCTGGCCCGGACCGCCGTCGATCAGCAGCAGATCGGGCATCGGCACTTCACCTTTCTTGATGCGCGCGTAGCGCCGCGTCAGCGCCTGCCGCATCGCTCCGTAGTCGTCGCCCGGCTCGATCCCATCGATATTGAAGCGCCGGTAGTCCGCCTTGATCGGCCCTTCCGGCCCGAACACCACACAGGACGCGACTGCGCGCTCGCCCATCGTATGGCTGATATCGAAACACTCGATACGTGCCGGTGTCGACGGCAGCGACAGCGCCGTGGCAACGCCCTGCAACTGTTCAGCCGTTGTCGCCTCGGTCGCCTGCCGCATCCGCAGGCCGATGTCGGCGTTCGTGTGAGCCATCTCGAGCCAGCGCGCCCGCACTCCCCGCACGCTGCTGCGGATCTTCACTGTCTTTCCCATGCGCTCGGTCAGCGTGGCCTCGAGAAGGTCGGCATCTTCGATCGGCTCGCTGATCACGATCTCATCGGGCGCTTCGCGCCCCATGTAGTACTGGACCAGGAAGCCGGACAGCAGCTCTCCCGCTTCCGCCAGACCGGCGCGCGGAAAGAAGTTGTTGCTGCCGAGATTGCGGCCGCCGCGGACGAACACGATCGAAACGCAATGCTCGCCGGCGTTCGAAACGAGCGCGACCGCATCGATGTCATTGTTCGTATTGCGGGTGACAGCCTGAACTGAATGAATGGCCTTGATGCCGTGGATCTGATCGCGCAGCCGTGCCGCTCGCTCGAACTCGAGCTGCTGCGCCGCCAGCTCCATGCGCTGCGCGAGATCATCGAGTAGTTCGGCCCCTCGTCCTTCGAGCACCTTCATCGCATCGCTGACGTCCTGCGCGTACGCATCTTTCGAGATCAGCTCCACGCACGGCCCTGAGCAACGCTTGATCTGATGCTGCAGACACGGCCGCGAGCGGTTCGCAAAAAAAGAATCGCTGCACGGACGCAGCAGGAACAGCTTCTGCAGCAGCAACAGGGTCTCGCGCGTCGCCTTCGCATTGGGATACGGACCGAAGAACCTGCCCGGCATGCGACTGCGGCTGCCGCGATAGAAGCTGATGCGCGGATAGTCGTGATCGGTCGAGATGTAGAGATACGGAAAACTCTTGTCGTCGCGCAGCGCTACGTTGTAGCGGGGCTTGTGCCGCTTGATCAGGTTGTATTCGAGCAGCAGCGCCTCGGTCTCGGACGCCGTGACAGTGACCTCGACATTGGCGATCTGCGCGACCATCGCCATGGTCTTCGCCGTCTGCGCCTTGCCCACGAAGTACGTGGTCAGTCGGTTCTTCAGGTTTCTGGCCTTGCCGACGTACAGCACCTCGCCGTCGGCCGCGATCATCCGGTAGACACCAGGACGCTGGCTGACGTTGGCGAGGAACGGCTTGGAATCGAAATCGGACATGCCGGCATTCTAGCCGACGACGCTCGCCAATCTTGTCAGCGTTCGCGCCGGATCAGCTCTGCTGCCCTGGCGAAGATCGCTTCGAACATCTCGTCCGTCAGCCTGCGCGTCTGTGTGTTGTAGCGACTACAGTGATAGGAGTCGATGAGCGTGCGGCCATCCGGCAGCTGATGCTCCGCGGCGTGCGCGAACTTGTACTTCGTGGCCTTGATGCCGAGCGCCTGCAAGGCCGCATTGTGACCGACCGATCCCAGCGCCACGAGCACCGACCGCGCAGGCAATGCTGCAAGTTCGGCCGCGAGGTAGTGATTGCATTGACGGATCTCCGCGGGCAGCGGCTTGTTCTCCGGCGGCACGCACTTCACTCCGTTGGTGATCCGCAGGTCGATGAGCCGCAGTCCGTCGTCGGCCGCGAGCGATTCAGGCCGACTCGCGAAACCAAATCGATGCAAGGTCCGGTAGAGCAACAAGCCCGCGTGATCACCCGTGAATGGACGGCCGGTCGCATTCGCGCCATGGAACCCCGGTGCAAGGCCGACGATCACGACGCGCGCGTTAGGATCACCGAACGGTGGCACCGGCAAACAGTAATAGCGCGGATACTCCGCCCTGCCCTGTGCGAGGAATGCGGCGAGCCGCGGGCACTCCGTGCAGTCGCGATTGAAGATGAGACCATCCGACGGCCAGTCCGGACGTGGGCGTTCCGTCCGGATCTCTTCCGGCCGTTGTGCCAGTGTCCGGCGTGGCGTGCTCTTCTTCTGCATCGGCGCAGTCTACCGGCAAACGAAAACGGCCCGGCAGTTTCCTGCCGGGCCGTGTTTCTCCATCTGGCTGACTGCCAGCTGGCAAGCGGCCAATGGCTGCCCTCAGAACTGATTCATCGTGTTGTGCTTGCCACCAGCCTTGAGCGCAGCTTCACCGGCGAAGTATTCCTTGTGGTCATCGCCGATGTCCGAGCCGGACATGTTCTGATGCTTGACGCAGGCGATGCCCTCGCGGATCTCCTTGCGCTGCACGCCTGCAACGTACGCGAGCATGCCCTCTTCGCCGAAGTATCCCTTCGCCAGGTTGTCGGTGGACAACGCGGCGGTGTGATAGGTCGGCAGCGTGATCAGATGGTGGAAGATGCCTGCTTCGCGAGACGCATCGCGCTGGAAGCTCTGAATGCGACGATCCGCTTCCTTCGACAGCTCGGAAGCGTCGTAGTCGGCGCTCATCAGCTTGGCGCGATCGTAAGCTGACACGTCCTTGCCGTCCTTGCTCCAGGCATCGAACACCTGCTGACGGAAATTCAGCGTCCAGTTGAACGACGGGCTGTTGTTGTAGACCAGTTTCGCGTTCGGCACGACCGCGCGAATGCGATCCACCATGCCCTTGATCTGGCCGATGTGGGGCTTCTCGGTTTCGATCCAGAGCATGTCGGCGCCGTTCTGCAGACTCGTGATGCAGTCGAGCACGCAACGATCTTCACCCGTGCCGTTGCGGAACTGGAACAGGTTGCTCGGCAGGCGCTTCGCACGCAGCAGCTTGCCGGCGCGATTGATGATGACGTCGCCGTTCTTCATCGTGGCGGGCGTCACCTCATCGCAATCCAGGAAGCTGTTGTACTGATCGCCGAGATCGCCCGGTTCGCGCGTGTAGGCGATCTGCTTGGTCAAGCCGGCGCCGAGGGAGTCGGTGCGCGCAACGATGACGCCGTCATCGACGCCGAGCTCCATGAACGCGTAGCGCACGGCGCGGATCTTTGCGAGGAAGTCTTCATGCGGCACGGTGACCTTGCCGTCCTGGTGACCGCACTGCTTCTCATCGGAGACCTGGTTTTCGATCTGGATGCAGCAGGCACCCGCTTCGATCATCTGCTTGGCCAGCAGGTAGGTCGCCTCGGCGTTACCAAAGCCGGCATCGATGTCGGCGATGATCGGCACGACGTGCGTCTGGAAATTGTCGATACGGTTCAGCAGGTCCTTTTCCTTGGCGGCATCCTTCGCGCCACGAGCCGCGTCGAGATCGCGGAAGAGACCGCCGAGTTCGCGGGCATCCGCCTGACGCAGGAACGTATATAGCTCCGCGATCAGCGCCGACACCGAAGTCTTTTCGTGCATCGACTGATCGGGCAGCGGGCCAAAGTCGGAGCGCAGCGCTGCGACCATCCAGCCGGACAGGTACAGGTAACGACGCTGGGTCGATCCGTGATGCTTCTTGATCGCGATCAGCTTCTGCTGACCGATGAAGCCGTGCCAGCAGCCCAGTGACTGCGTGTACTTGCCGGCGTCCTTGTCATACGCGGCCATGTCTTCGCGCATGATCTTGGCGGTGTAGCGCGCGATATCCAGGCCCGTCTTGAAACGGTTCTGCAGGCGCATGCGGGCCACGTATTCAGGGCTGATCGCATTCCAGCTCGGGCCGTTCTTGGCGATCACCGCACCGGCTTGATCGGCAGTGTTTGCATAGTTCGACACAACGTACTCCTATCTATGAATCACAGATTCCGGCGAGCCATGTCCGACATGCAGGTGTCGGTTCTGACAGGTGGCGCGAATTGAGATGAACCATAGCCGGTCGTGATTCCGACGTAAAATATATGTCGCGCGATCTATCGATATTTGATAGATATGCCTCACATGGAACTACGACATCTGCGCTATTTCATTGCGGTAGCTGAGGAAGGCCATATCACCCGGGCCGCCGAACGGCTCGGCATGCAGCAACCGCCGCTGAGCCAGCAGATCCGCGCCCTGGAGCGCGAGCTGGATGTGCAGCTTTTTCGGCGCAAACCACGGGGTGTCGAGCTGACGGACGCCGGCACCGCCTTTCTCGAAAGGGCCCGTTCCATCCTGGAAGAGGTCGACCGGGCCTTCGCCACGGCCCGTCGTACGGCCCGCGGAGAGCAGGGTCGCGTGGTCGTCGGATTCACCGGGTCGGCCCCGTTTCATCCATTCGTGCCGCGTGTCATCCGGGCCTTCCGCGAGATGTATCCGCTCGTATCGCTCGTCCTCGAGGAAAGCGGCAGCAGCGAGCTCGTGCAGGGTCTCCACAACGAAGACATCGACGCGGCATTCATCCGCTCGCCAGTGGCCGATGTGGTGGGGCTGGTGGTCAAGCCCCTCCTCGAGGAAGACATGCTGGTCGCCCTCCCCGCGGGCCACGCTCTCGCACGGGAGGCGGAGGATCGTGCTCTCCCGCTGTCGGCGCTCGCGAACGAGATCTTCATTCTCTACAAGCGGCCCGGTGGCCCGGGCCTGTACGACACCATCATCACGGCTTGTCGCGGTGCCGGCTTCAGCCCGCGTGTCGGCCAGGAAGCGCCGCGAATCATCTCGACACTGAATCTGGTTGCGGCGGGTCTCGGCGTGTCCATCGTGCCGGCTTCACTGCGAAGACTGCAGATGGACGGCGTCGTGTATCGAAGGCTGTCGGGCAGCGCGGACCTGAAGGCGCCGTTGATTCTTGCCTGCCGCCCGGGTGAAAACTCCGCAGCGGTGCAGCGCTTCCTCGATCTCGTGCAACGGCCCGCTGAATCCGTAGCCAGCGATAACTGACCCGTGCCGTCCTTGCTGCTGCTGAACAAGCCGTTCCAGGTGCTCACTCAGTTCACGAGCACCGACGGCAAGGCCACACTCAAGGACTTCGTCGATGCACCCGGCATGTATCCGGCCGGCCGTCTCGACTACGACAGCGAAGGGTTGGTGCTGCTGACCGACTGGGATGCCCTGCAGGCCCGGCTCGCCGACCCGCGCTGGAAGGTATCGAAGACGTACTACGTGCAGGTCGAAGGAACCGCGACCGACGCGCAGCTCGAACCTCTACGTCGCGGCGTGCAGCTCAACGATGGACTGACATTGCCGGCTGAAGCGGAGCTGCTCGCCGAGCCTGACTGGCTCTGGCCCCGCAATCCGCCCATTCGCGCACGCAAGGCGATTCCGACGAGCTGGCTTTCTCTGACGATCCGCGAAGGCCGCAATCGCCAGGTCCGGCGCATGACGGCCGCGGCGGGCCTGCCCACGCTGAGGCTGATTCGCTGGTCCGCGGGGCCGTGGACGCTCGCCGGTCTCGCGCCGGGAGAATCGCGACGGGTCGATCAGACCGAAGTGCTCGAGTTCATGAAAGCGGACGGGAACCGGAGTCGGAAATCTCCACGGGGACCACGGGGCTGAGAGCAGACCCTGTCTTCATCGAATTTCCTTCTCTTTCCGTGGTCCCGTGCCCCCGTGGCACATCTTCTTCCTTCTTACTTTCTCGCCGGCGGATGCAGCCCCGCAATCCGCATCGCAAGCTCGAGCGCCTGCTCGTAATTGAGTCGCGGATCGACTTGCGATCTGTAGGCACGCGCCAGGTCCGCGTCCGTGAGGCCTCGCGCACCGCCCGTGCATTCGGTGACGTCTTCGCCCGTGAGCTCGAAATGCACCCCGCCGAGCCAGGTCCCCATCTCGCGATGAATCCGGAACGAGGATTCCAGTTCGTTCACGATGTTGTCGAAGCGGCGTGTCTTGAGCCCTGAGCTCGACGTTTCCGTGTTGCCGTGCATCGGGTCGCACATCCAGAGCACCGGGCTGCCCGTCGCACGCACTGCCTGAATCAACGGCGGCAGTCGCTTGTCGATCTCCTTCGCGCCCATGCGATGAATGAGCACGATGCGACCCGGCTCGTTATTGGGGTTGATCGTCGCGAGCAGGCCCTGGACCCATTCGGCGCTCATCGACGGCCCGACCTTGATGCCGAGAGGATTGGCGATACCGCGGAAGAACTCGACGTGCGCGCCATCGAGAGCCGCCGTACGCATGCCGATCCACGGCATGTGGGTCGACAGGTTGTACCAGCGCTGCTGCCGTTCGATGAATCGGGTCTGCGCCTGCTCGTAGTGCAGATGCAGACCTTCGTGGCTCGTGTAGAACTCCACGCGATTCATTTCGTGGATCGGGCGTCGGCTCGTGGCCTCGAAGAAGTCCAACGCATCCGAAATCGAGTGCACGATCTTCTCGTACGCGGCCTTGAGGGGCGAATGACGCACGAAATCGAGATCCCAGTACTCCGGGTGATGCAGGTCGGCAAAGCCGCCGTCGACCAGCGCGCGAACGAAATTGATAGTGAGACCGGCGCGCTCATAGCCCCGCAGCAACAGCTGCGGATCCGGTTCACGTTCCTCGGCCGTGAACCCGGGACGATTCACGTTCGCGCCGCGATAACACGGCAGCGTGACGCCATCGCGTGTCTCGGTATCCGCCGAGCGCGGCTTCGCGTACTGACCCGCCATGCGTCCGACGCGAACGATCGGCTTCTTGAGGCCGTGCAGCAGCACGAGACTCATCTGCAGAAGGATCTTCAGTTTCTTGGCGATCTTGTCAGATTCGCAATCATCGAAACTTTCGGCGCAGTCGCCGCCCTGGAGAACGAACCGCTCACCGCGCTGTGCGGCGGCAATGTGTTCCTTGAGGGCCTCGATCTCCCAGGACACGACGATGGGTGGCAGGCGCGACAGCTCCGCGACGACACCGTCCAGTGCGACCTTGTCGGCGTAAGCCGGTTGCTGCGCTGCCGGCTTGCTCTGCCAGCTCGCGGGATGCCACTCGACCAGGTGAGGACTGCGCGTCATGGAAAACCGGCTGCCTTACATATCAATGAGGCGGGCGATGCTAGCACCCGCCATCGCACTGCAAAAGGCGGCGAGCCCCAACTTGCATACACTAACGGACTTTGATTTACAGAACGCCGGCGCGCGCCTTAAATGGCCGCCCTCACCCCTCCCCGCGACGGAGCTTTCATGCACAAAGTGCTCATTCTTGGCGCCGGTAAGATCGGCGCGCTCATCTCAGGACTGCTGGCGGAGTCCGGCTCGTACTTCGTCCACCTCGCCGATGTCAGCGGCGCAGCCGCGGAATCCGTGGTGAAAGCGCACGGACTGAAGAACCTCCAGGCGCATGCCCTCGACGCCGCGGACGCAAAGGCACTCGATGCACAACTGCGCGATCACCCGGTCGACGCAGTGATCTCCGGCCTGCCGTTCTATTGCAACGTCGCAGTTGCCGAAGCCGCACGCCGCGCCGGTATACATTACTTCGACCTCACCGAGGACGTCGAAGTCACACGCGCCGTTCGCAAGATCGCCGAAGGCTCTGCACAAGCGTTCGTTCCCCAGAGCGGACTGGCGCCCGGATTCATCTCGATCGCCGCCAATGAACTGATCGGCCACTTCGACGAGCTGCGCACGGTGAAGCTGCGCGTCGGCGCGCTGCCGCAGCATCCGCACAACGTCCTCAAGTACTCACTGACCTGGTCCACCGAAGGCCTCATCAATGAGTACGGCAATCCGTGCGAAGCGATCGTCGATGGCCGCCTCATCGAAGCAGCGCCGCTCGAAGGCCTCGAAGAGATCGAGCTCGACGGCACACTGTATGAAGCGTTCAACACCTCCGGCGGCCTCGGCTCCCTCGGTGAAACTTATGGGACGCGCGCGAAGAACATGGACTACAAGACCATGCGCTATCCGGGCCACTGCGAGCAGATGCGCCTGCTCATGAACGATCTGAAGCTGAATCACGATCGCGGCACGCTGAAGCGCATCCTCGAAAACGCCGTGCCGCAGACGCTGCAGGACGTCGTCATCGTCTACGTCGCAGTGACTGGCACGCAGGACGGCGACCTGCGCGAAGAGAGCTACGTCAACAAGGTCTATCCGCAGATGATCGCGGGCCGCCTGTGGTCGGCGATCCAGGTCACCACGGCCTCCGGCATCACCGCCGTTGTCGATCTCGTCCTGAACGGCAAGGGCAAGTACAAGGGTTTCGTGCGGCAGGAGGATTTCCGTCTGCTCGACGTCCTTGAGAATCGCTTCGGCAAGCACTATGCAAGCGGTGCCGCCGGCAAGGAAATCTCCGCACAGATGGTCGTCAGCGGCCGCACGGGTCATCAGCGCACAGCACGGGCACGATAATGCAGAACGTTTTCAAAGCTCTCGAACTCGGCGAGCTCAATGCCGGGTCATGGTCGGCAGACGGCGGATGGTCGAAGGACAGCTCCGGTCCGGTGATCGAGTCGGTCAACCCCGCAACGGGCGAACTCCTGGGTCGTGTGCAGACGGCTTCGGCTGCCGACTACGAACGCATCATCCGCAGCTCACGCGAAGTGTTCGACAAGTGGCGGATGGTGCCGGCGCCGAAGCGCGGCGAACTGGTTCGCCTGGTCGGCGATGAGCTTCGCGCGAACAAGGATGCGCTGGGTACGCTCGTCACGCTCGAGATGGGCAAGATCAAGCCCGAAGGCGACGGCGAAGTTCAGGAGATGATCGACATCGCCGACTTCGCTGTCGGTCAGTCGCGAATGCTCTACGGCAGCACGATGCATTCGGAGCGCCCCCGCCATCGCATGTACGAGCAGTGGCATCCGCTCGGCGTCGTCGGGATCATCAGCGCCTTCAACTTCCCCGTTGCCGTCTGGTCGTGGAATTCCTTCCTCGCGGCAATCTGCGGCGACGTTTCCATCTGGAAGCCATCGCCCAAGACCCCGCTGACAGCCATTGCCGTGCAGCGTCTGGTGAACCGCGTGCTGTCGAAGCACGGCTTCCCGGGAATATTCCAGATGTTCATCAGCGCTGGTAACGAGCTAGCGGAGAAGTTCGTCGATGATCGCCGCGTCGATCTCGTCTCCTTCACCGGCTCCACCGCTGTCGGCCGCAAGGTCGGTGAACGCGTCTCCGCCCGCCTCGGCAAGAGCCTCCTCGAGCTCGGCGGCAACAACGCGATCATCGTCGACGAATTTGCGAATCTCGACCTCGCCGTTCCGTCGATTGTCTTCGGCGCGGTCGGCACCGCGGGTCAGCGCTGCACCAGCACGCGCCGGGTCTTCGTCCACGAATCGAAGTCACGCGATCTCGAGCAGCGCCTGCTGCGTGCCTATTCGCAGGTCCGTATCGGCAATCCGATGGAGAAAGGCATCCTGATGGGCCCGCTGATCGACAAGTCGGCGGTCGAACGCTACCAGTCGGCAATCGCGGCAGCCAAGCGCGACGGCGGCACAGTGCTCTGCGGCGACAAAGTGCTTCCTGGTCCCGGCAACTACGTCGAGCCCACGATCATCCGCACGAAGCACGAGTCGCCCATCGTCAGGACCGAGACCTTCGGGCCGATCCTTTACCTCATCGAGTACCGCAATCTCGATGATGCGATCGCCATGCACAACAGCGTCGATCATGGCCTGTCGTCGGCCATCTTCACGGACAACATGCAGCATGCGGAGCGCTTCCTGGCAGCAACGGGCAGCGACTGCGGTATTGCGAACGTGAATATCGGCACGTCGGGCGCGGAGATCGGCGGTGCGTTCGGCGGCGAGAAGGACACCGGCGGCGGCCGCGAGTCGGGTTCCGATTCGTGGAAGGCGTACATGCGCCGCCAGACGAACACGATCAACTGGAGCCCGGAACTCCCGCTCGCCCAGGGTATCGACTTCAAGGTCGCTCCCTGACGTGACTCGTACAGGTCACGGGGCCGCAATGGCCTCGTGACCTTCTTTCAGACTCGCCGCGATTCCGTTCGCGCGAGTTCCAGCTGATCTGCCAGCCTCTTGTCCGATACCGGCGTCGCCGTTCGCAGATCCTGTGCAAACAGCGACACGCGGAACTCCTCGATCATCCACTGCAACCGATCCAACTCTATCCGCGCGCCGTGGGCGTGGGACATCTTTTCGAGATCGCGAGACGCTTTCGCGAACGGCGTGACCCGATTTGCGAGCTCGGCATCGCGCTTGGAATTGCCGCCCACCTTGTCCAGGCGACGCGCCAGCGCTTTCAGGTAGCGCGGCAGATGAGGCCACAGAAGGCGCGGTACCTCACGCGGGAAGCCGGGTGGAATCAGCGAATTCAGCTGCGCGCCCGCGTCGTCGACGACAGCAGAGAACACGGGGCCTTTTAGTCCTGAGAGCTTCTCGCGCGCCGCACGCATCTGTGTCAGCAGCTCGATGACATGCGTAGCCAGCCGGTCGACGTGTTCACCGAATTGCGCCCGCTTTCGATCGATCAGCTGCTGAAATTCCTGCGCGGTTCTCGGAAGCGGCGCGGCCTCGGAGAGGAAGCACTCGGCGAAAGCCATCTCGGCGAGACTGTCTGGCAGCGGACGACCGGCGTTCAGACCTTGCCCCAGCAGAACGAGCTCCCGCCGATCCGCGAATCTCTTGCGTGCGTATTTGAATTGCTCTGGTAGCGCGAGCACCGCGAGCCGCAGCACACCTTCCCACAGCAGTGATTCCGCTTCCTGCGAGCTCTTTGCTTCGATCACCTCGACACTGTCGCCACGATCCCGCAGCGTCGGATACACGGTGAAGCGCAAACCGCTTCGCTCGACTTCCTGTGCCGGCGGAAGCTCGCCGAAATCCCAACTGCGATGCTTCGATGCCGCAAGCTCACGAGCGACCGCACGCGTATCGGAATGCTTCGCACGCAGGCTGCGCTTCAGTTCAGTCAGGTCGCGTCCTTCGCCAATCCGCTTTCCCTGCAGATCCATGACGCGAATGTTGAATTTGAGCGCTTCGGGCACCGCAAGCGAGGCGACCTCCTGTCCCGAGATTGCTTCGCCGCTGGCACGGGTGATCCACGCGGCGACAGCTGCGTTGAAGTCGATCTGGTGCTGGAGTTCCCTGGTCGCTCTTGCTGCGTACTCAGGCACCGGCACGAGCGTCTTGCGGATCGGCTTGGGCAGCGAGCGAAAGACCGCCGTGATCTTCTCTTCGCGCCACCCTGGAATCAGCCACGCCAGCTGCCCTGCGTCGAGTGAACCGACCAGCGGTTCGGGGACGGTGATCGTCACGCCATCGTCGGGCAGCGACGGCTCGAATCGATACTCGAGCGGCAGCTGATTGCCGGCAACATCGAGCTTGTCCGGGAAGTTGCTCGCCGTCACGTCTTCGACCGACCTGCGGGTGAGGTCGGACAGCGTCATCTTCAGCTCCGCACCGTGCCGACCCGCCGGGTCCCTCAGCCATCGCTCCATTGCCGCGATCGAGTTGATTTCGGGCGGCAGGCGCGACAGGTAGAAATCGCTCTGCGCTTGTTCATCGATCAGGATGTCGCGGCGCCGGATCTTCGCTTCCATGCGCTCGACCTGCGCCTTCAACGCACGATTCTCCACAAGGAACGGCGCGCGCAGGCGCGACCGACCTTCGATCAATGCCTCGCGAACGAAGATCTCCTGTGCCTCACGCGGCGCCACGTTGCCGTAGTTCACACGCCGACGAGCAGCGAGCGTCAGGCCATAGAGCGAGGTCGACTCAAAGGCCGCGACGAATCCTCGCTCCTCCACCCAGTGCGGCTCGCTGTAGTTGCGTTTGACCAGGTGCTGACCGGCAGCTTCGATCCATTGCGGCTCCACCGCGGCTACCATTCGCGCGTAAAGACGCGTCGTTTCCATGAGGCTCGCCGCCACGATCCATTTCGGCGGCTTGGAGGACAGCGGCGTGCCTGGCGCGATGACGAAGCGCGTGCCGCGGGCGCCTTCATACTCTCGCCGCTCGTCGAGCACGCCGATGCCGCCCAGAAAGCCGGTCAGGATCGCCTGGTGCAGATCGCCATACTCGGCGGCCGCCTGATTCGCCGGCAGCTTCAGCTCTTCGACGATATCGCCGAGCTGACGGTGCAGTTCCTGCCACTCGCGCATGCGCAGGAACGACAGGAAATTTTCGCGGCACCACTTCCGCAACTGATTGCCGGACAATGCCGCGCTCTGGTCGTTGAACAGTTTCCACAGGTTCAGGATCGTGACGAAGTCCGATCGCGGGTCCGCGTACGTTGCATGCCGCTGATCGGCCTGCTGCTGCGCATCCGAAGGTCGTTCGCGCGGATCCTGGCTGGCAAGGAACGCGCTCAGCACAAGCATCTCCGTCACGCAGTTGTGATGACCCGCCGCCATGAGCATGCGCGCCAGTCGCGGATCGACCGGCAGCGCCGCGATCTGCTTGCCGAGGCTGGTTACGCGACGGTCGTCGTCGACCGCCTTCAGCTCCTGGAGCAGCCGATAACCGTCATTGATCAGCCGCGTGTCCGGCGGATCGACGAACGGGAAATCCTCGGGCTCACCCAGTCCGAGCGTAGCCATCTGCAGGATGACGCTCGCCAGATTCGTTCGCAGGATTTCCGGCGGTGTGAACTCCGGCCTCTGCAGAAACTCGTCTTCAGCGAAGAGGCGAATGCAGATTCCCTCCGCTTCGCGGCCGCAGCGCCCCTTGCGTTGATCCGCACTGGCTTGCGAGACCGGTTCGATCGGCAGGCGCTGCACCTTGCCCCGTACGCTGTACCGACTGATACGCGCGAGACCCGAATCGATCACGTAGCGAATACCGGGTACGGTGAGCGATGTCTCTGCGACGTTGGTCGCAAGCACGACGCGCCGCTGCGTATGACGCTCGAAGATGCGCTCCTGATCCCGCGTCGACAGACGCGAATAGAGCGGCAGGATTTCGGTGTGATGAAGCCTGCCTTTGCCGAGTTCGTCCGCAGCGTCACGAATCTGCTTTTCGCCCGGCAGGAACACGAGCACATCGCCGCGCGAATCGCGATCGAGCTCGCGCACAGCGTTCACGACGCCTTCCGGCAACGACAGCTCCGTCTCTTCGTCGTCGCCGATCAGCGGCCGATATCGCACTTCGACCGGATAGCTGCGGCCGGAGACCTCGATCACCGGGGCGCCGCCGAAAAAGTCCGCGAACCGCTGCGGATCAATCGTCGCCGAAGTGATGATGATTCGCAGGTCGGGGCGCTGCGGCAGCAGGCGTTTCAGGACGCCCAGGAGGAAATCGATGTTGAGATTGCGCTCATGTGCCTCGTCGATGATGAGCGTGTCGTAGCGGCGCAGCTGCCGATCGTTTTCGATCTCACGCAGCAGGATGCCGTCCGTCATCAGCTTGACGCGACAATCCGGCCCGGTGCGATCGGTGAAACGCACCTGATAGCCGACCGCCCCACCGACGCTCGTCGCGAGCTCCACAGCGAGACGATCGGCGATGGCTCGCGCGGCAATACGCCGAGGCTGCGTATGGCCAATCATGCCGAACGTGCCCCGCCCCGCTTCCAGGCAGATCTTCGGCAACTGTGTCGTCTTTCCCGAACCGGTTGCACCGCAGACCACGATGACCTGGTGGCTCGAAAGCGCGCGAGCGATTTCTTCGCGATGGGCCGTGATGGGCAGTTCAGGATCGAAGTCGAGCCGCAGCGGCAGTCCGCGCAAGCGCTCGACTTGCGCTGCGGACCTGGCGATCGACTCGCTCAACGAAGCAATCGCCCGCTCGAAATCACCGCCGACGTTCTTGCGCCCGAACAGGCGATCGAGTTCGCGTGAAAACCGCGCACGGTCCAGGTGCCGCGTGAGCCGCAGTTGCTCGCGCAGCGCAAGCAGCCTTTCGCTGACAGATCGCGGGGAAAGTGAATCGGGCGTCGAACTGGACACGGGACGAAGTTGACCGGCCAAAACGGGCCGGCATTGTAGTTTCAAACTGGCGGCAGACGTATCTCGATCTGCGCTCCGCCCAGAGCGGATTCGCCTATATGCAAGGTGCCGCCGTTGAGTTTGGCGACCTCGCGCACGACCGAGAGACCGATACCCTGCCCACTGACCCGTTCGTCGAGGCGGGCGCCTCGATCGAGGACGCGCGCACGCTCCGCCTCGGGAATTCCCGGCCCGTCGTCTTCGACGATCAATTGCAGTCCATCGCGGCGGGCTGCGGGACTCGTCAGCCGATTCGCCGTCAGCCGGACCCGGCCCTTCGCCCATTTGAAAGCATTGTCGAGCAGATTACCCGCCATCTCCGACAGGTCTTCCCGATCACCGAAGTACATGCATCCCTCGGCCACACTCAAGTCGCAAACGATGCCGCGGTCCATGTACACCTTCAGCAGCGCGCCTCGCAGCGCCTCGAGCGCGGCCTTCACATCGACGGGCGCAGTTCCCAATCCGGTGCCGCCTGACGCCGCTGCCCGTTTGAGCTGATATTTCACGATGTCGTCCATGCGGCCGACCTGCTCGTCGAGCTGACGCGCAATGGTCAGTTTGCTCGCTTCTGCGCTGCCGAGGAGGTTTCGCATGACCGCGAGCGGCGTCTTGAAGCTGTGAGCGAGATTCCCGAGCGTATTGCGATAGCGCTGGAGCCGATCGCGCTCGCTGCGCAACAGCGTATTGAGATTGGTGGTGATGCCCAGCAACTCGCGGGGATAACCTCCTCCCAGTTCGGTCATCTCGCCGACCTCGATCGCTTCGATCTCGCGCTCGACGCGCCTGAGCGGCGCAAGCAGGCGGCGCAGCAGAAACGCCAGGCCGCCCAGCAACAGCAGCATCAGCACGCTGAACCAGCCGAACAGCTGGACGCGGAATCGGTTCAGCTGCGCGTAGTATGGATCGCGACTCTCTGCCACGCTGTAGACGAATGAGCGCTTCTTGCGATTGTTGAATTCCCATTCGATGCCGCGACTCAAAGCGAGCACGACCGTGCCGTCGGCGCTGCGCAGTTCTCCGAAACGTCGCTCGCCCGTCTTCAGTGCAGGCGCAAAATCAAGCCCGGTTCCCGCGAGCGAAGGCGAACGCCAGCTGCGATAACCATCGCTCCTGACGATCTCGCCGTAGAGCCCCGACCCTGGATTGTTGAACCGGATTTCCGCGAGCTGCGGCGCGGGCTGCAGGCCGCCGTTGGCATCCTCGTCCGACGCCGTGATCAGCGCGAGGAGCTGGATCTCGAGCCGATCGCGCACCGATCGCTCCGCGAGATCGCGAAACACCAGGTCGAGCGCGACGATCGTGATGCCGAAGAACACGACGAGCAGCACGCTGACGGACGCCAGCAGTCGGGTGCTTAGCGAGTGCGGCTGCATTCGGACGCAGGGTTCACGCGGAGATCAGGCGCTGTCCCTCTGCAACGCGAAGCGATATCCGCGTCCCCGCAGCGTCTCGATGGGCTTGATGGTGTCGTCGGGATCGAGCTTGCGGCGCAGGCGGCCGATGAACACCTCGATCGTGTTGCTGTCGCGGTCGAAGTCCTGCGCGTACAGGCGATCCGTGAGCTCGGCTTTCGAGATGACTTCGCCGGCGCGATGGATCAGGTACTCGAGAATGCGGTATTCGAAACTGGTCAGCTCGACGCGCTTGGCGTTGACGGAGACTTCCTGCGTACGCGGATCGAGCGCCACGGGGCCGCAACGCAGCACCGGTTGTGCCCAGCCGCCGGACCGGCGCAGCAGCGCCTGGGCCCGTGCGAGGAGCTCCTCGAAGTGAAAGGGCTTGGCGACGTAGTCGTCCGCGCCTGCCTGGAGGCCTTCGACCTTTTCCTGCCAGCGATCGCGCGCCGTCAGGATCAGGATCGGATAGGCCTTGGATTCGGCGCGGAGTTTGCGGATCAGCTCGAGACCTGGAAGCTTGGGTAATCCAAGGTCGACCACGGCCAGATCGAGTGCATATTCGCGCCCGCAGTAGAGACCTTCCTCGCCGTCGGCTGCCTGATCCACGGTGAAGCCGGCTTCTTTGAATTGCTCCGCGAGCGATTCACGCAACGCGGCCTCGTCCTCGACAACCAGTACACGCATCAGTACATCTGCCCGGTCTGAGCATCGACCTGCACGGTCCAGACCCTGCCATCGCCGCTGAGCAGCCGGATGTGGTAGACGACGCGGTCGCCATTGACGGACTGCTGCGTCTTGACGGCCTTCGCCCGGTAGCGGCTCTCCGCCATGTTGACGGCCTGGTCGAGCGACACGCGGGGACGCTCCGCCTGTCTGTCACTGCGGGGCCGTTTCTCGATGAGATTCTGCGCGTTCGCGACCGGCGTCCCAACGGCCAGGACTAGCGCCGCAAACAAAGCCAGAATCGGAAAGCGGGATCGCATGGGGGCGGTAGTTTACGGTCGATGGGGTGCGGATTCACACCCCATCGACCCCTCAAATCAGCCTTCGGCCGGTGCGACGGCCACACGGACCCGGATCTTGGCGCCCGGATCGTAAGCCATGCGGGTGGTGTACTCGCGGCCGTTGTACTCGTACGTCACCCGGTAACCCTCGATGCGCTCCTCGTACTGGTCCTCGTAGCGGACCTCGCAGCGCTGTACAACTTCCTGAGTCGAGTTGCCCTGGGCGCGGCGCGCGCTGTCATAACCCACGCCCGCGCCGATCGCGGCACCGGCGATCGTCGCGGCGTCGTTGCCGCGGCCACTGCCGAACTGGTGTCCGATCACGCCGCCGATGATGCCGCCGAGCAGGGTCCGGCCGCCTACCGAGGGATCGGAAATGTGCGGACGCGATTCGACGGTCTCGTCCCAGCATTCACGGCGCGGCGTCTCGACTCGCACCTGGCGCACGATCGGTTCCGAGCGCACGACCGGAGCGTAGTCGTAGCCGTCATCGTGGGAGCGGTTGTGACGCGAATTGGACCACGGCGGCGGCGCTGCCAGCGCGGCAGTCGTCACGCTCAATCCAACCAGAATCACGAGGGCTCGTCCGACAGTCGCCATGTTCTTCTCTCCCTCCCGGCGGAAATGGAGCCGGGCATGGGAGACACGATAGGATTCAGGCTCTGAATGGAGACTGAATCCGCCGCGCACGCAGCAGTGTGGCGACGGTGACGAAAAGTGACACCTGTCACTTGCCCTGGCGCTTTGCTTCGTCCCAGAGGCGGTCCATCTCCTCGAGCGTCGATTCCTTCGGGGTTTTCCCCTGCTCGTTCAGGCGCCGTTCAATATGGCGGAAGCGGCGCTCGAACTTGGCGTTCGTCAGTCGCAGCGCGTTCTCGGGGTCTATCTTCAGGTACCGGCAGACGTTGACCAGGCAGAACAGGAGATCGCCCAGTTCCTGCTCGACTTCTTTCGGGTCCGCGCCTGCCGCGATCTCCTGTCGCAGCTCCCCGATCTCTTCCTGAACCTTGTCGATCGCGCCGGACACGTCGGCCCATTCGAAACCCACCTGCGCGGCGCGCTTGCCGAGCTTGTTCGCACGAGTCAGTGCCGGCAAGCCGACGGGGACATCATCGAGAACACTGTCATGCAAGGCCGCCCGCTCGCGCCGCTTTTGCTCCTCCCACGCGATCGTCTGCTGCTCCGCGTCTTCGATCGTGGCCGTGCCGAACACGTGCGGGTGACGTCGCTCCATCTTGTCGCAGATCGCCGCGACGACGTCATCGAATGCGAAGGCGCCCTGCTCGTGCGCGAGCTGCGAATGAAAGGCGATCTGGAACAGCAGGTCACCGAGTTCGTCACGCAACTGCGGCAGGTCGTTGCGCTCGATGGCGTCGGCGACTTCGTACGCTTCTTCGATGGTATACGGCGCAATGGTGGAGAAATTCTGCTGCAGATCCCACGGACAGCCGCCCCGCGGATCCCGCAGCCGGGCCATGATCTCGAGAAGACGCGTGATGGGCATGGGACGGTCCGAGTGAGTGCCGAGGGAGTGCCGACGGAGTGAATGACGCGCGGTGGCTCACACTTGCCGGAGCAGCCGGTAGAACGCCATCAGCATGCCCGCAGTTGCGCCCCAGATGCGATGGCTGCCGAACGGGATGTCATAGACCTGGACGGAAGCATCACCGATCTTGCGTTCGCGCGAGAGATGATTCGCTTCGTCGAGCAGGTGCGACAGCGGCACTTCGAAGGCGGAATCGACCTCGCGCTGATCGAGCTTGAGCGCAAATCCCGGGCGCACGAACCCGACGACCGGCGTCACCCAGAATCCCGTGAGAATCACGTGCGGCTCCATGTAGCCCACGACCTGAACGAAATCACGGGACAGGCCGATCTCCTCCTCTGTTTCGCGCAACGCCGTCGCGCCCGGACCGTCGTCCGTGAGCTCGACCTTGCCGCCCGGAAAACTGATCTGACCGGCATGATTCTTCAGCTGCGCCGATCGCTGCGTCAGCAGGACCGAAAGCCCTTCCTCGCGGTCGATGATCGGGACGAGGACCGCCGCCGGGACCGGCGTGGCCGGATAGAACTGGCGCACGATCGACGTTGCCTCGGGCGCCATGCCTCCCGGCAGCGCCGCGCTGAAATCCGTAGGAGGCCGCGAGCCTTTGAGCTTCTCCTCGATCAGACCCCGGAGGGCGATGCGGTCCTGAGCGATCAACCGCCACCCTCGGCTTTCACGCCGCCTCGTGTGAGTTCGCGCGGGTCGAGCAAGCGGTTCAGCTCTTCTTCGGAAAGCTTCGTGTTCTCCGCCGCGACGTCCCGCACGGAACGCTTCTCCGCATACGCCTGCTTCGCGATCTTCGCGCCCAGTTCATAGCCGATCACGGGATTCAGCGCAGTGATGAGGATGGGATTGCGCTCGAGCGCCGCGTCCACCGCGGCTTTGTTCACCTTGAATCCGCCGATCGCGGCGTCCGCAAGGACGCGTGCACCGTTCGACAGCAGATCCACACTCTGCAGCAGGTTGTGAGCGATCACCGGCAGCATGACGTTGAGCTGGAAGTTGCCGGACTGGCCCGCGATCGTGATCGTCGTGTCATTGCCGATCACCTGGGCTGCAACCATCGCAACGGCCTCCGGAATGACCGGATTGACCTTGCCCGGCATGATGCTGCTGCCCGGCTGCAACGCGGGCAGCGAGATCTCGCCGAGACCCGCAAGCGGACCGCTGTTCATCCAGCGCAGGTCGTTCGCAATCTTCGTCAGCGACACCGCGAGCGTCTTCAGCTGTCCCGAGAGCTCTACTGCGGCATCCTGCGATGACAACGATTCGAAGTAGTTCGTGCTCGGGCGCAGTTCGAGGCCGCTCTTTACCGACAGATAGCGCGCCGCCAGTGATGCGAACTTCGGATCTGCGTTGATTCCGGTCCCCACCGCAGTACCACCGAGCGCGATCTGCTGCAGCCGCGGCCGGCAATCCATGACTCGCGCCGTGCCGTGCTCGATCTGCGCATGCCACCCGCTCATTTCCTGCCCGAACGTCACCGGCATCGCATCCATCAGGTGCGTGCGTCCGGTCTTCACGATGTCGCCAATCTCGCCGATGCGCCGACTGATCACGGCGTTCAGATACGCGAGCGCCGGCAGCAGATGCTGCTCGACCGCCAGCAAAGCGCTCAGATGAATCGCCGTCGGAATGACGTCGTTCGAGCTCTGGCTCATGTTGACGTGATCGTTCGGATGCACCGGGACGCCCGCAAAGCGGCTCGCCAGGCGCGCGATCACCTCGTTCGCATTCATGTTGCTGCTGGTGCCCGACCCCGTCTGGAACACATCGACGGGGAATTGCAGGTCGTGTTTGCCTTCGCTGACTTCGAGGCTCGCTTTCTGAATGGCGCCGGCCCGCTTGGGATCGAGCGCGTCCAGTTCGAGATTCGCCGTTGCGGCGGCCCACTTGATGAGGCCGAGCGCGCGAATGAAATCGCGCGGCATCCTCAGGCCGCTGATGGGGAAGTTCTCGACTGCGCGTTGCGTCTGCGGGCCCCACAAGGCGTCCGCGGGCACCTTCAGCTCGCCGAGACTGTCATGCTCGATCCGAAAACCGCTTTGCGTCACAAGGAGACTCCGTCGAATCGCACGCTCGAATCGCACACCCCTGGGAGCCGTTCCCGCAGGAATTTGCGCGAAGCGCGCAGGCGGGAGCGTGCGGTATGATTCTACAATGAACATCCACCTCCTGAACGCCATCTCCCCCATCGATGGCCGCTATGCGGACAAGTGCGCCGAACTGCGGCCGCTTTTCAGCGAGCGCGGCCTGATCCGTCAGCGTGTCCGCGTCGAAGCCCTCTGGTTGAAAGCCCTGGCCGCCGAAGCCGCCATTCCCGAACTGCGCGGTCTGCCGGCCGAGGCGATCACGATCCTCGATACGCTCGCCGCCGCGCTCACCGATGCGGATGCGGTCGAGGTCAAACGCATCGAGCGCGAGACGAATCATGACGTCAAGGCGGTCGAGTACTTCGTGAAGAGCCGCCTCGACGGGGTGCCGGCCTGGCGTTCGCGCCGCGAGTTCGTGCACTTCGCCTGCACGTCCGAAGACATCAACAATCTCAGCTACGCGCTGATGCTGAAGGAAGCCCGCGACCAGGTACTGTTGCCGCGTCTCGATACGCTGATCGCCCGTCTGCGCACCCTGGCGCATGCCAATGCCGAAGTGCCGATGATGTCCCGTACCCATGGCCAGCCCGCGACACCGACGACGCTCGGCAAGGAAGTCGCGAATTTCGTGTACCGCCTGCAGCGCCAACGGCTGCGCTTCGCGGCCGTCACGATCGAAGGCAAGATCAACGGCGCCGTCGGCAACTTCAATGCACATCTGGTCGCGTATCCGAACGTCGACTGGCCGTCGCTCGGTTCGCGATTCGTCGAATCGCTGGGCCTGACCTGGAATCCCTATACGACCCAGATCGAGCCGCACGACTGGAACGCCGAGTACTTCGATGCGCTCGCCCGCATCAACACGATCCTCGTCGATTTGTGCCGCGATTTCTGGGGCTACATCTCGCTCGGGTACTTCCGTCAGCGCGTCGTCGCGGGCGAGGTCGGCTCCTCGACGATGCCGCACAAGGTCAATCCGATCGATTTCGAGAATGGCGAGGGCAACCTCGGGCTCGCGAACGCGATGCTGCGGTTCCTGGCCGACAAGCTTCCGGTGTCCCGCTGGCAGCGCGATCTCACCGACTCGACCGTGCTGCGCAACGTCGGCGTCGCCGTCAGTCACTCGCTCATCGCCTGGCGCTCGATCGAACGTGGACTGGAGCGCGTGGACGTGGACGCGAGACAGCTGGCTGCCGACCTGGACGCGAACTGGGAGCTGCTCGCGGAGCCGATCCAGACCGTCATGCGGCGCTTCGGGGTCGAGAATGCCTATGAGCAGCTGAAATCCCTGACGCGGGGACAGCGGATCGACGCCGTCGCAATGCGGCAGTTCATCGAAGGATTGGCCATTCCACCAGAGGCAAAAGCCCTGCTGCTGGAGCTCACTCCCGCCACCTACACTGGGGTCGCAGGTCCACTGGCCAGGAACGTCTGACTTTTCCCCCGGGTGCCCTATCCGGCCGTGGCGTGCTAATGTGGAGCCGCGTCACAATTTGGTCGTAAGGGCTCGGATATACTCACAAAATGTCTTTGAGACCCGACCTTACCGTCGCTGCGGTCGTCGAACGTGATGGCCAGTTCCTGCTCGTCGAAGAACGGGTGGGCAACGCCATGGTGTTCAACCAGCCGGCCGGCCATGTCGAGCGCGGCGAAGAACTCATCGCCGCCGCGATTCGCGAAACGCTGGAAGAGACCGCCTGGACGTTCCGCCCGGAGGCACTCACCGGCATCTACCTCTGGGACCAGCCGGAGAAGCAGCGCAGCTTCCTGCGCTTCACGTTCTGCGGCCAGGTGACCAGCCACGACCCGCATCGCCGTCTCGATCGCGGCATCGAGCGTGCGTTGTGGATGAGCCGCGCTCAGATCGTGATGCGCTCGTCCCGCCTGCGCAGCCCCATGGTGCTGCGCTGTATCGACGACTATCTCGAAGGTCGTCGCTATCCCATGGAAGTCGTACAACACATGCTGCGTACGATCACCACCGGCGGCCTCGATGATCGCCGCATTCGCGGCGATGAACTGCCGATCATCGACCGTCTTTCGTAAGCTCGGCAGCTGCGGCATCCTGCCGTACATCCTGCCGTAAACGCTCTCCTTCTCCCGTAGTCCATGGCCTCTCCTCTCGTCATCGTCGGCATGTCTGGCGGCGTCGACTCTTCAGTCGCTGCCTGGTTGCTCCTGCAGCAGGGATACGAAGTGCAGGGGCTCTTCATGAGCAACTGGGACGAGGATGAGGACGGCTACTGCACCGCTGCACAGGACTACCAGGATGCTCGCAGCGTCTGCGAGAGCATCGGTATTCCCCTGCACAAGGTGAGTTTCGCGGGCGAGTATCGCGAGCGCGTCTTTAGTTACTTCCTCGAGGAATATCGCGCAGGCCGCACGCCGAATCCCGACGTGCTCTGTAATCGCGAGATCAAGTTCGGCGT
>JACZCZ010047291.1_pt1 | contig 47623 bp, 35 predicted proteins | sample 8641811 | NCBI WGS metagenome assembly JACZCZ01 (sample SAMN15324610, study PRJNA640507) | soil metagenome | isolation source: intercropping peanut in the first line | place: China: Luxin town, Laibin City, Guangxi Province | collected 2019-07-25 | depth 10cm m | reverse complement strand
GGCGACAATCCGATGACATCGGGCTGCAGCCTCATCTGGTCGAGCGGCTTCGAGGAAGGCTTCCCGGGCGAATGGCTCAGCTACGACAACGGCTCCTGGAGCGCGAACGGCACGATGCCGGATGGGCGCACCGAAGCGTGGACGATCATCTCCCAAGGCGAGGGCCCCGTGCTCTCCGGGTCCCACGCTTACAAGGGTTGGCTTGACGGCACCGAACCCGATGTGCACCGCGCGTATCCGGTCCTGCACGCCGACTTCCCATCACCAATCGTGAACACGTTCTGGGTGTATCTGGAGGCGGACTACGACGCGATGTCGGAGATCGACTGGATTGGGTTTGGGACCTGGGGCAACGGCCACCCCGACAAGTTCGCCCTCCACACTCTGGCCGTGCGCGATCGCCGCATCGAGTTTGCTCACACCAATCCGCGCAGCGGTGAGTACATTGGCCCGATGCCACGCACGGACTTTCCACTTGGACGTTGGGTACGTTTCACCGCCTACGTCTACTATGAAGAAACCACCGGATTCGTGCAGGTGTGGCAAGACGGCGTTCCGATGCTCCGCGCCGAGGTCTCCTTGCTCGAAATGTATCCGGGCAATCGCCACCAACGTTTCCATTGGGGGCTGTACACTGCCGGCGCGATCGCGGGCGCGACGCTGTACAACGACGACATGGGAATCTGGACGTTGCCCGCGCCGCTCGACGCAACGAACCTCGATCACGAACCGGACTGTTACCTGCGCGGCACGTAACGTTTCGCGCGCAGCGACTGCTTCGCGTTGAGATTCCGCATCGAGAGTGTTAACCGTCGATCACTACTCTTCTGACAGAAGGAACGCGCATGTTCTCTGCAAACGCACTCAAGCTCGATGAAGCCGCCGAGATCGAACGCATCTGCGAAGCCATTCGCTCGCAGGTGCTCGGTACGCTACGCAAGCGTGGCGTCGTGGTCGGCGTCTCGGGCGGCATCGATAGCTCGACTGTTGCTGCGCTTTCCGTGAAAGCACTCGGCCCGGAGAAGGTGTTCGTGATCTTCATGCCCGAGCGCGCCTCGTCTGACGACTCGCTGCGCTTGGGACAAAAGTTGGCGGCAACGCTCGGCGTGCAATCCACCATCGAGAACCTCGCCCCGGCGCTCGATGGCGCTGGCTGCTACGCGAAGCAGATCGAAGCGATTCGCATGGTGCTTCCCGAATACGGGCCCGACTGGAAGTGCAAGCTCGTGCTCCCGTCGATCCTCGAGAGTGATCGCCTGAACGTCACGCGCTTGACTGTCCAGAAGCCCAACGGCGAGACCGACACGGTGCGCCTTACGCCACAAGCGTACCTGCAGATGGTCGCCGCCACGAACTACAAGCAGCGCCTACGCAAGGTGACCGAGTACTATCACGCCGATCGCCTCAACTATGCGGTCGCGGGCACGCCGAACCGCCTCGAGTACGACCAGGGCTTCTTTGTGAAGCAGGGGGATGGCGCGGCGGATTTCAAGCCAATCGCGCATCTGTACAAGACTCAAGTCTACGCGCTCGCCGCCAAGCTCGGCGTACCGTCGGAGATCCTTGAGCGCCCGCCGACCACTGACACGTTCACGCTCGCGCAGAGTCAGGAGGAGTTCTACTTCGCCCTGCCCTACGGCAAAATGGACCTCTGCTTGTACGCGCACAATCACGGCGTCAGCGCAGCGGAAGCCGCGCCAGTGGTTGGGATCACGGCCGAGCAGATCGAGCGCGTCTATCGTGACATCGAATCGAAGCGTCGTGGCACGCGATACCTGCACGCCGCCCCGTTGTTGGTAGAGCCTGTCGCGGAGATCTGATTCATGTGTGGGATCGCAGGCATCGTGGCGATCGGGCCCAGCGCGTTGCCCCCTGAACGCGAAGCGCTGCGCGCGATGGCGGCCGCAATGTACCACCGCGGTCCCGACGAGTTCGGCATCTATCGCGATGCGCGCGCCGGATTCGCCCACACACGCCTATCGATCGTTGACCTGAAGTCAGGTCAACAGCCGCTCGCCAACGCCGACGAGACGCTGTGGCTCGTGTTCAACGGCGAGATCTTCAACTACGTCGAGCTGCGCGCCGAGTTGGTCGCTGCCGGATATCGGTTCCGGACCCAGAGTGACACGGAAGTGATCGTGCACGCCTACGAGCATTGGGGCGACGCCGCATTCGAGCGCATGAACGGGCAATGGGCCGTCGCCCTGTGGGATGAACGCAAGCGCAAGCTGGTTCTAAGTCGTGACCGTCTCGGCGTACGTCCGCTCTACATCGCGGAGCATGCGGGGCGCGTCTACTTCGCAAGCGAGGTGAAGGCGTTGTTCGCCGGCGAACCGAGCCTTGAACGCGCGCTCGACCCGGTCGGCATCGAAGAGACGCTGACGTTCTGGAGCGTCGTTCCGCCGCAGAGCGTGTTTCGCGGCATCGAAGAGCTCTCGCCGGGCCACACGCGCACGTACGACGAGCTCGGCAAGCGTGAACAGGCGTTTTGGACGCCGTGTTATCCGGAGCAGCCGGAGCGATCCTACGAGTTTCGCGGCTCGCTCGACGACGCCGTTGCCGAAGTTCGACGCGCGATTGAAAGTGCCACGGAGCTACGCATGGTGCGCGCCGATGTGCCGGTCGGCAGCTACCTGTCAGGCGGCATCGACAGCTCTCTGATCGCCGCAATGGGCCGACGCTTCGCGGGCGACCACTTTCACACCTTCTCGGTACGCTTCGCGGACGCGGAGTACGACGAGACGGGCTTCCAGCAGATGATGGTCGCTCTGCTTGGCAGCGACCACCACGAGATCGTGGTGAGCCGCAAGGACATCGCCGACATCATCCCCGAGGTGGTCTTCCACGCGGAGCGACCGATCCTGCGCACGGCGCCTGCACCACTGTTCCTCCTGTCGCGCCTGGTTCGCGACACCGGCATCAAAGTCGTGCTAACGGGCGAAGGCGCCGACGAGATGTTCGCAGGCTACGACTTGTTCCGTGAAGGCAAGGTGCGGCGCTTCTGGGCCAAGCATCCGGAATCGACGTTGCGTCCGCGGGTCCTTGAGCGTCTGTATCCGTACTTGGCACGATCGCCCGTGGCCCAACGCGCGATGGCGCGCCAGTTCTTCGGTCGCAACCTTGAGCGTGCAGCATTGCCCGGCTTCGCACACGAGCCACGCTGGCAGAGCACGAGCGCGCTCAAGCGCATGCTCGATCCCGGCTTCCGCGAGCGCGCCGCGAGCGTCGACGTGGTCCAGCGCTTCATGGCCACGTTGCCTGACGCGATTGAGCGTTGGCACCCGCTCGCGCAGGATCAAGCGATCGAAATCAAGACCCTGTTGGCCGGATATCTTCTCTCTTCGCAGGGCGATCGTATGCTGATGGCCAACTCCGTCGAAGGTCGCTTTCCGTTCCTCGACAAGAACGTGGTTGCGCTCGCCAGCTCGTTGCCTGCCGCATACAAGTTGAAGGTGCTCGACGAGAAGCATGTGCTCAAGCGCGTCGCACGAGACGTGATCCCGAAGGAGATCGTCGCCCGCAAGAAGCAGCCGTACCGCGCGCCAGACGCGCTCGCGTTCACGGGCCCACACATGCCGGACTACGTCTCTGAGATGTTCGATCTGCGTGCCCTCAAGGACGCGGGTGTCTTCGCGCCGGAGGCAGTCGCCAAACTCTGGCAGAAGTGCCGGGGACGGGACGACGACAGCCAGTTCTCGAACGCTGACAACATGGCCTTGGTCGGAGTGCTGTCGACACAACTGCTGCATCACCAATACATCCGCCAACGACCTCAGACCGACCGAGAAATCTTCGTCCGCACGGACATCGATCACACCAAGCGCGCAGCCGGTGGGACCTCATGACACTGCGCGCGGGCGTTCCGCAGATTCATGACTACCTCACACTCACGGCGCGCCGCCTGCCCGACAAAGACGCGGTGGTGTGCGGTGGCAGGCGCTGGACATTCGCGGAGATCGATCGCTGTTCGACCGCCATCGCGCGCCACTTCGAGCAGGCCGGCGTCCGTCGCGGCGACCGCATCATGCTCTTCGGAGACAACACCGCCGAAACCGTGATCGGCTTTTGGGCGACCCACAAGGCGAATGCCATTGCCGTGCTGGTCAACCCGCTCGTCAAGCGCGAGAAGCTGAGCGCGATGATCGACGACTGCGCACCGGCCGCGCTGATCACCGAAGCGCATCTTGCGGCCACGTGGGCCGAGGTGGTGGCAACGCACAGGGCTTTCAAGACCGTGCTGGTCGCCGGCAACGTCTCCGACGCGTTGCTCAGCAAGGCAGCGAACGCGCGCCGACTCGACGACGCAGTGCGCGATCACCAGGACGGCGGCGCACCCCGTCCCGCGAACCTGGACATCGACCTTGCCGCAATCATCTACACCTCGGGCTCAACCGGAAGGCCCAAGGGCGTGATGCTCACACACCGCAATATGATCGCGGCAACCGAGTCGATCAGCGCGTATCTGGGCTTTCGCGAAGACGACGTGGTCTTCAACGTGCTGTCGATGGCCTTCAACTACGGCCTGTACCAGATGATCATGTGCGTGCGTGCTGGTGCACGCCTGGTTTTGGAGCGTTCGTTCTCGTATCCGGCGCAGGTGCTCAAGCGGATGAGCGACGAGCGCGCGACCGCGTTTCCGGGCGTGCCGACCGTGTTCAGCATCCTGGCAGAGCTACAGAACATCGGCGACTTCGACTTCTCCCACGTCCGCTACGTGACCAACGCCGGCGCCGGCCTGCCCGAGAAGCATGTCGGCGCCCTTCGGCGCATCTTTCCGCGGGCGGACATCTACGCCATGTACGGGCAGACGGAATGCAATCGCGTCTGTTACCTGCCGCCCGAATGGATCGATCGCAAGCCGACGAGCATTGGCGTCGCCATCCCAAACATGGAGTTATGGATCGTCGACGAACACGGCGAGCGCGTCCCGCCAAACACCGCCGGCGAATTGGTCGTCCGCAGTGCCACCGTGATGCAAGGCTATTGGGGTAGTCCCGAGGCTACCGCGGCCAAGCTGCGTCCCGGGCCTGTGCCCGGTGAGCGCGTGCTCTACACGGGCGACTACGCGCGCTTCGACGACGACGGCCACCTGTACTTCGTGGGACGCATGGATGACATCATCAAGTCGCGCGGGGAGAAGGTCCCCCCGCACGAGGTCGAGGCGGCCCTGATGGCGATTCCCGGCGTGCGCGAAGCTGCCGTGATTGGGGTGCCCGACGAGGTACTTGGGCAAGCCGTGAAGGCTTTCCTCGTGCTCGAAGAGGGCACCCGCCTCGGCGAAAAGGACGTTCACCGCGAATGTTTGGCACGGCTCGAAAACTTCATGGCTCCCAAGCACATCGCGTTCGTTCCCGCGCTACCCAAGACCGATAGCGGCAAGATCAAGAAAACAGAGCTTGCCTAGCCGCCCTGATCGGCCAAATCATCCGCCGATCCGCGCACACCTGGAGACGTCGAGGCATGGACATCAAGGACCAGATTCGCAGTTTTGTAACGACCAACTTCTACGTGGCGGACCCGAACGGACTGGCGGGTGACACGTCGCTGCTCGACCAGGGCATCATCGACTCCACCGGTGTGCTCGAGGTGATCACGTTCATCGAGGAGACCTTTGCGATCAAGGTCAACGATGCCGAGATGCTGCCGGAGAACCTCGACTCGATCGATCGCATCGCGGCGTTCGTCGCGCGCAAGCAAGGCTAGCCAACCGTCCGGGCGTGGACCGCGAGGTGCGGAGGCCGATGCTTTCTTCGGTGGATCAGCAGCGCGACATCGTCGCCTACGAGCTCGCAGGCGATCCGACTGCCGATCACCAGGTCCTCCTGCTGCGCATCGCAGGGCCGCTCGATCTGGAGCGTCTGCGACGCGCGATCGCCGCCACGGTGGCACGCCACGACGTATTGCGCGCTCGACTTGATCACGGTGCGGAAGGGCCGGAGGTGGTCGTTGGCCATGGCGACACGCTCCCGGATCCCGAGGCCGTCGACGACGATATCCAAGCATGGGCCCACCGCGTTGCGAGTGAACGACTCGATCTGACGCGCGCGTGGCAACGCATCCGCCTGGGGCGATTGCCCCAAGCAGATCACATGCTCGCCATCGTGGTGCACCGCATCGGATGCGACACTGAGAGCGTGTCCGCGTTGCACGACACATTGCTGCGCGCGTACGCCGACCCCGATGCGCTCGACTCCGCGACGACCGCAAGCGGTCTTGCCGCCTACTTGACCCATGCGGCACGCGCTGGCAGCCTGGCCAAGGAGCATGGTGCCCTCGCACGCGCTGCGGCGCGCCTGGCAGGTGACCTACCCGCCCCGGAGCTGCCGCTCGATGCGCCGCGGCCAGCACTGTTCTCCGGACGCGGACAACTCACCAGCCGCACGCTCGCCCCCACAACGGTTACGGCACTGCATAGCATTGCCCGAGACCGCCCCATCGACCCGTTGTTCTTGGCCGCCTACGTGGCGCTCCTGCAGCGCTGGGGCCAGAAAGAGGACTTCGCGATTGGCCTCCAGTTGCGCGATCTCGACCCCACACGAGAGGTCGGCCCGTGGGCATCGCGCGTGGTGCTGCGCGCAACGTTCCCGGTGACCCAGCAGCTTTCCGAGGTGATCACCGCGCTCGACGTGGGCTTGGCCCATGCGCGCGAGGACGTGGGGATCGCCCTGCATGACCTCGAGCAAGCGGTTGGCGCCCCGCGAGATCCTTCGCGCACGCCGCTGTTTCAGGTCGCGTACGCGCGCGACCCCGAGCTGCCGCCAAGCACCACGATCGACGGCGTCACGTTCACGCGTGAGCTCCTGACACGTTGTGGCGCGCGAACCGATTTGACGTTGCGCGTCCGTCCCACGCCAGACGGCTATGTCATCGGCTTCGAGCACGCGACCGACATCATCTCGTCACAGAGCGTTGACCGAATGCTGGACGGCTACGAGATCGCGCTGGCGTCCCTAGCCGCGGGCTTGGATCAGCCGATCGGTCGCTTGCCGGTGATGTCTGAGCGAGACCATGCGCGCGCGCTTTCGCTGGTGTCGCATGCCGACTACGACGTCACAGCGCACGCGCATGTTCGCTTCGAACGCAACGTCGCCAACACACCGGATGCGATCGCGGCGACCATGGCGGGCAAGGCGCTGACCTATCGCGACCTCGACAAGCGAGGCAACGTTCTGGCGGCGCGCTTGATTCGTCTCGGGGTCACGACCGACACGCTGGTTGGCGTCTACTGCGAGCGCTCCCTCGACATGCTGGTGGCGATCCTCGCGGTGCTGAAGGCCGGTGGCGCATACGTTCCGCTCGATCCGTCACACCCCGCGGCGCGCATCCAAGCAATCCTCGAGGACGCAGCACCACGCGTGATGATCACGCAAGGCGCACTGCAGGCGCAGTGTCCGATCGCGCCCAATTGCACGCTCGTGCTCACGGATGATCCTACGCTCGACGACGAGCCAAGCGTCTCCCCTGCCCACGCGCCTGACGCTTCCTCCCTCGCCTACGTGATCTTCACTTCGGGATCGACGGGCCGCCCGAAGGGTGTCGAGATCACGCACGGAGCGCTGAACAACTTCCTGTCATCGATGGCGCACACACCGGGCATGACCGCTCGCGACCGCATCATCGCGATCACCACCCTCTCGTTCGACATCGCCGGGCTCGAGCTGTGGCTGCCGCTCACAGTGGGCGCATCGGTGGAGATCGTTGACCGTGCAACTTGCGTGGACGCGCGCGCGTTGATCGAGCGCTTGCGGGATCCGACGATCACGATGATGCAGGCGACGCCGGCCACCTGGCGCATGCTGGTCGAGGCCGATTGGATCGGAAACCCACGGCTGCGCATTCTCTGCGGTGGCGAGGGCTTTCCACCGGACTTGGTGAAGGCGCTGCTCGCGCGCGTGGGCGAGGTCTGGAATGTTTACGGGCCGACGGAGACCACGGTCTGGTCCACGGCACATCGGCTGACGAGTGAGCTGCCGCCAATCTCGATCGGCCGTCCCATCGACAATACATCCGTGTACCTGCTGAGTCCGATCGGCGAGCCGGTGCCACCCGGCGCGATCGGCGAGATCTGCATCGGCGGTGACGGCGTGGCACGCGGCTACCGCGGCCGGCCCGACCTTACGCGGGATCGCTTCGTTCCCGATCGCTTCTCTGCACGCGACGGAGCACGCGTCTACCGCACCGGCGATCTTGGCCGCTTGCTCCCAGACGGCACGCTCGCCTGCCTTGGGCGCGTCGACTTTCAGGTGAAGATCCGTGGCTATCGGATCGAGCTTGGCGACATCGAGTCCGCGCTGATCGATCAGCCGGAGGTGAAGCAGGCCGTCGTTGTCGCGCGCGAAGATTCGCCCGGCGACAAGCGTCTCGTTGCCTATCTAGTCACGATCGATCGCAGCCAGCCCGAGCTGGTCGCGCGCTTGCGGGCGACCTTGGAGCAACGCCTGCCCGCATACATGGTGCCGGCTGCATTTGTGATGTTGGACGCGCTGCCACTCAACCCGTCCGGGAAGATCGATCGGCGCGCCCTGCCGCCACCGAACGAAGGCGACACCGGTGTGCGCGTCGCCGCACTGCCCGCCAATGACACCGAGCTGATCTTGCACGTGGCCTTCACCGAGGTGCTCGGAGTCGCCGCGCTCGACGTGGACACAAGCTTCTTCGATGCAGGCGGCGATTCGCTGCTGGCGCTGCGCTTGCTTCGCAAGATCGCCGCAGCCACGGGTCGCGACATTCCCATTGCTGATCTGTTCGCGACGCCGTCGATCCGTGCGTTGGCAGGGACGCTCAAGAACGGCCGCCGGGCCAGCGACGCTCCAAGCGTTGTGGTGCTTCGACGCGGTGAAGGTGAACGCAAGCTGTTCTGCGTCGGCGGCATCGCGCTGTACCAACACCTCGCACGCTCCATGCCCGCGGACACGACGGTTTATGGCTTGTTCGCGTCGTCGGAGATCCGCCCCCTCGATCCGGCGCTCCTCAATCGCGGCCGGGTTCGCTACCCGACGGTACAGGAGCTTGCTGCCGACTACATCGACACGATTCGCAGCGTGCAAGCACACGGTCCCTATTGCTTGACGGGAATCTCCTTCGGCGGTGTCGTCGCGTACGAAGTGGCTCGCCAACTGCGCCAGACCGGCGATCAAGTGGCGTTCCTCGCGCTGCTCGATGCGCTGATGCCGCGCGCTCACCGCGGCGGGCCGTTGTTCAGCGCGCTGCGCTTGGCGCGACGTGCTGTACGCGAACCACACGTGCGCGAGATCGGGATGCGTCTCGGTCGCGCACGCCTGCTCGGGAGCGCCTCCGATGGCCGCTGGTCCGACGACGAGCTCGGCGTCTTGCGCGACGTGCTGACCGACCTCGAGATCGTGCGCTACGGCGGTGACGTGGAGCCCTACCACGGGGATGTGATCCTGGTGACCGCGCTCGACGACCCAGGACCACGCAGCGCCGATGCTGCGACCGCTGCCTGGGAGCGTGTCGTACGCGGAAACATCACGCGCTACGCGGTCGCAGGCGAACACCTTGGCATCCTCGCACCGCCATTCGTCACGGCGCTTGCGGACGCATTGGCACCTCACCTGGCGTGATGCTCACGCGAAGGTGAAGTCACCGTCGGCGTAGCTCACCGAAAGCGCCGCGATGTCGCCACGGATCGACTCGGCCTCCGGCGCTCCCAACCACATGAAGAAACTGCGTTCGCACGATTTGAACAAGGCTCGTGCAATCGATGAGCCGTAGAGCGTCGGCGCGAGATGGATGGGCAGGTAGATGCGGTCAGCACCCCAACGCAGGGCATGATCGAACACTGCGCGCAGGATGCCCACGGTGTCTTCGAAGCGTGCCGCGTACGTGTCCAGAAGGTGGACGTCACTCAGGCCATCGCGCGTGAACGACCAAATGTTGGCGCACGCCCCCGCGTCACCGGTGCGAATGGTGTGGTAGCCGAAGCGTTCCCGCAGATCTCGGAAGTAATAGCCCGGAGTGTCAAACGAAGGATCTGTGGTCACCCACGGCACCTGGCTCGCCCAAGCGATGGTTGTGCGGTCGCGATCGAAGCGCGTCGGCGCCACGACGTCTTGAAGCGCCTCGTAATCATCGGGGAGTGGACCATCCCGGTGCGCCACGTCTGGCAGCTGCGCCAGGATCGCTCGCAGCACGAGCTGTCGATTCGTGTTCACACCGAGCTGAATGCTCCGATCGAGCCAGCGTGACTGAAGGCCGCGCTTGCTCGCCAGCTTGCGCAGCGCGCGTAGCGGCAGTGATTGATAGTTGAGGCGCGTGATGTCGAGCATCAAGCCTTGGATCGCAGGCATCTCGAAGAAGCCGAGCTTCCGATAGACCGCCTGCGCTTCCGCCGACGACCCGATCAGGCCGATGTCCGTTCCCATATCGAACGTGTGCCGCAGGAGCGCCGAACCCACACCGCCACGCCGTTGGTCGGGCCGTACGAAGTACGTCGAATACCAGTACATCCGCCGTGCGCAACCGTGCTTGCGCCAATGCGCTGGAAACATGCCGCGGTAGCCGACGCACTCGCCGTCGACATACGCTAGCACCAACGACACGTCGTTCGACTGAGCGTGCGGATTCCGATGCCAAGCCAGCGCCCGCGCGCGCGATATCGGGATCACGTCACCCGGCCGATAGTCGTGCGTGCGCCGGCACGCGGCGTCGTAGACGTCCTTGACCAAGACTTCCCGGATTTCGATCGCCATCGTGTGACTCCGCTCGCGCGCGGGCAGGACAAGTAACGCACGCCCGCGCCCATCGCAAACGCGACGTGGACGTGTCACCGGCATGGCTTGCTGAGTTACCCGCGCCCCTGTTAGGGCAGCAGCCGAGCCCAGCGAGAGCGTCCGCGTGGGCTGTGATCCGAGCGTGGAGGTCGAAGGATGAGTCGCAGAGCGCGAGTGATGTTCCTGGAGGGCCCTGGTGACCTGCTCGGCACGCTGCAGCACTGGCTGCAGGGACACGATGATCCGCGCATCCCCCACGTTGCGTTCTCAGGGCAGATCTTCGACCTGTGTCGCGAGCTCGATCTCGAAGCGTGGGTGATCGGTACAAACACCAGCGCCGGCCTGGTTCGCCACGGCCACCTGACTGCGGAGCATCGGCCTGATCCGTCGCTCGGCAAGTCGGGCGCTGCCTATCACGCCGCGCAACTTCAGATGGCCGCGAGCTACTACGCCAGCATCGCCCAGTTGCGACCAGATCTCGTCTTCGCATGCATGCCGAGCCACCTCTTCCTGCTCGGGCCACTGCGCTTGCTGGGCGTTCCCTGGGTCGCCGTCTATCACAACATGCTGCTCACCCGCGGTGACACGGGCCGCCTGCGACGCGCGATCAAGGCGCTTGACAGCCTGGTGGTTGGCAGCGCCGCAACGTCGATCATGTGCGTCACGTCGGACATTCGCGAGCAACTGCAAGCCCTGGGTGCTCCGCGTCGCGCCCCTTTTGTTGATTTTCTTCCAGCGTTCCGGCCCGAGCTCTTCGCCACCGTGCCCCCCGCGAGCCCCCATGCACCGTTCGTCGTGACGTTCGTCGGACGTGTGGTGAAGGACAAGGGCGTGTTCGACATTCTCGCAGTGGCGAAGCAGCTCGCCCTCGTCGGTCGCGACGATATCCGTTTCGAGATCTGTGGCAGCGGCGACGACCTGGATCGCTTGCGAAGCGAAGTCGCGCAGGCCGGCTTGAGCGAGAGATTCGTGCTCCACGGTTGGTGTGATCAAGAGGCCGTCGCGCGCGTGTACGCACGGACTTCCGTTGCGTTCGTGCCGACGACAGTCAGTTTCACCGAGGGCTTTTGCATGGTCGTGATCGAAGCGCTGCTGGCTGGCCGCCCGGTGATCACCTCCGACGTCGTGCCCGCCGCACGCTACGTCCCGGACACCGCGACCATCGTGCGGGCCGGTGACATCGCGGGATACGGTGCGGCCATCTTGAGGCTCGCGGACGACCGCAGCGAGCTGTCCCGCAGGCAGGCAAGGGCGCGCGCGAGCACAGGTCGCTTTCTGGACGTGAACCAGAGCTACTACGGAGCCATGCGCCATATTCTCGGTGCCGTGCAGCGTGGGCAGCGACCCGCGGCCATCACAATCAACCCGTAGTCACTTCGAAGCTCACCTATGTCCACCTCGTCGATCATCGCCGGACCCGAACGTCGGATGCAGCTCATCGGCGGCGGACTGATCGGGCTCGGTCTGCTCGCTTTGATCGCCGCGGCAGTCGTCACACCGCAGTTTGCGCTCGCCCACATTTCTCCCGACGGAGACATCGGACCGAAGGGTCTTGCCGGTCTGCGTGCGTTGCGAATCGTGATGGCGCTGGCAGGTTCGGTGCTGTGCGCCATCGGCGCGTGGGGTGCGGCGCGTCCAGCCGCGTTCGTGGCGCTCAAGCAGCGCGCCTTGGCAGCACAAGCGCACGCACGGGATTCCGCGCCGGTACAGTCCCTGTCGAACATGCCGGTACTGCGCGATCTTCCGCTAGCCACGCTTGCGGCGGCGGCTGCCGTTTTCATTGCGTTGTGGGCGCTCAACGCTTTGCTGCTTGGCCTCGGAACGTGGCCAGGCACCGATTGGTCGTTCCCGATGGGAATCGTGCGGGGACCGCGCCTCGTGCTGGCCGGCCTTCCCTATTCGCTTGCGTTCGTCCTGCTCCTTGTCACGTTGACGCGTCGCAGCAGCGCGCCCTCACCTTCCCTCGCCATCGCGTTTGGCATCGCGTTCTGGCTGCTGGGGAACCTGGCGCAAGGAAGCTACGACATGGCGTTCCTTTACCCCTTCCGAAATGGTGAGATCGAGTACTTCCACGACGCCATCCACGTCACCGACTGGCGCCGCTGGCTCGCGCGCTTCAACACCGATCAGCCGTCGCTGTTGACCCACACTCAGACTCATCCCCCGTTCGCAGTGCTGCTTCACGTGGCTGGCCTCTCGCTCGGCGGCATCGACGCGATGGCGTGGTTCATTGTCGGTCTGTCGGCGATCAGCATCCCCATGGCGTTCGCGCTCTTCCGCGAGTGCGAGATGCCGACGGAGCACGCCTGTTGGCTCACGCTGGTCTTCAGCGTCGTGCCTTCGGTGAACGTCCACGCGATCGCGTGCTTCGATGCGGTGATCCTTGCAACGTCCGTGGCCTGGTGTTGGGCGATGGTGCGCCTCGGCCGCCGCGGCTTCGATCCTCTCGCTTTCGTCGTGGGGACGGCCGCCGTCGTGTCGTTCAACACGCTGTCCTTTGGCGGCACCTTCGCGTTGTTGGTCAGCGCCTTGTTCGGCTTACATCAGCTGTACACGCGACGCCGCTGGGCACCGGCGGTCCTGGCCGCGGTCATCGTCGTCACCCTCGCGCTGTGCATGGCGTTCTGGTTGAACACGTGGGGCTACGATCACTGGCACGCCTTCCGCACCGCGGCGCGACTCGAGAACCCCGACGGCTTTCGTCTGCTCCACAATCCACTCGAGTACGTGATGACGCGTCTGGAGGACGTTGGAGAGATCGCCCTGTTTGCATCGCTGCCCGTGCTTGCCGTGTGTTTGCGCGCGCGTACCAGCGCTCAGCTCGACCTCAGGTGGAGCGACCCCCGCCTCGCGATCAGCGCGATCGGCCTTGGCAGCTTGCTATTGATGTTTCTGGTCGGTGCCTACCGGACCGGAGAAACGGCGCGCGCAGCGCTATTCATCGTGCCGTTTTTCCTGTTGCTCTTGATCCGCGCACCGTCACACGTGCTGCGCGCGCTCTTCGCAGGCGCCGGAACGCAGGCGCTGTTGATGCAGACGATTGCCAACTTCTGGTACTGACGCGCAACTACTCACTGCGCTCGACGGGCCCGATGTCGATGGCGGCGCCACTGGGCCTCGAGTTGCCGAGCAGGTCGCGCAGCACACCAGCAACCGGCGTGCCCGCGTTGATCGCCGGGCTGCCGTCCATCAGACGGAAGTCCCCGACGGCAGCGTTCATGAAGGCGGGGTCGGCTTCGATGCTGTGGATGTCTTGCCCGAAGTTAGTGCGCCAGTCCTCAAGCGTACGACGATTGCCTGATCCAGCCGATTGCACCACCAGTGCCCCGGGGCTGCCGCCCTTGAACACGAGGTTATAGTCGGCGGTGATCTCCGTGATCGTGCAGTCGTCGGCGCAGCCAAGATAGAGGCCGTCGTTGCCGCTGGTGTCGGGCGAAAACCAGATGTTGTTCATCACAACGACGTCAGTCGCGAGCCCCACACCGACCAAGCCGGCACCCATCCCCAAGTTGTTGTAGATGCGCGCACCGTTGGGGGTGAGATTGAAGTCGCCATCGGCATAGCGATCGACCGAGATCCCGTAGGAACCCTTGAAGACGTTGTTGCGCAAGGTGACGTCGTTCGCTGACACACGAATCGCATGACCTTGGCTCGGCGCGAACACATTCGAGTCGATGATCGCCTCGCGCACGTTCTGATCGCGGTTGCTGTCCTGCGGACCCGCCGGGCCGATGGCGATCGCCCAGCCGCTGCTCGGCGGCGGATCGAACACGTTGTGTGTCACCACGACGCGCTCGGTCCATTCGGTCGGACCGTGCGATGCATGGATCTTCAGCGAGTGCTTGTTGTCCGCCGGGTCTCCCAGCACGTTGTGATCGACGACGATATTGCTGCCCGATGTCAGACGTACGACGTGCTCGCCATCCACGGCGTCGAGGCAGCTGCTGCCGAGCAACGAGAACCCGTCTCCGCCCCAATACAGCACGTAACCGCCGGTGCCGCCGACCACATGCGCGAGCTCACAATCGGCGATGGTCGGGTTCTGTGCCGCGTCCTGACCGCCGACCATCTCGTGGAAGTCGTGCACCTTCGTGCGCCACAACAACAAGTTGGCGTTGGCACCATCGACGTTGACTGCAGTACCTGTGTCGCTACCGGATCCGCCGACGTCCAGGTCCGCAATGCGCCAGTCCGACGCGCCCTCGCGGACGAGCACGAAGCCGCCGGTGCTCGTGATGACCGGCGCATTGCTGCAGATGCCGCGTGCGTTGGGGGCAACGCAGTCGCCGTACGCGCCGATCATGCCCGGGCCCGCGGGGGCGATACGAATTCCTTCGGTTGCCGAGAAGCTCTCGCCGCGCCGCAACAAGATGCGCCGGTCGGTTGCAACATACTGCGCAGCCTCGTCCCAGTTGGACAGCGTGACGGTCTGAGCGCCACTTGGACAGCCTGTGAAGTCTCCGCCGGTCGACAGGCAGACGGTTTTGTCGCCAGCGAACACCTGATTCGGATCGGTGACAACGATCTCGATGAACGATCCGGCCATCTCCGCGCCCGCTTCAAACACCGACAGCGCAACGCGGTACGTGCCCGGCGAGCCGAACACGTGGGCCGCGATCGGTCCGATCGCGCGATTGCGCGGCGAGGCGGTGTCGGGCCAGTTGCCCGATTCTGGGTCGTCGAAATCCCACTCATACGAGAGATCATGGAAGGGATGCGACGTGCTGTCGCTGGTGGTCCCGCTCGCATCGAAGGAGACCGCGAGCGGCGCAACGCCGGACATGCGGCTGGCGACGATCGAGACTTCGTCGCTCACGACGAGGATCATCAGCGCAATCTGATCAGTGACCGAATCGCCATCGGCGTCCGTGATCGTCACGCCGATCGTTCCATCGAATGCGCTGCTGGGCGTCCCGGTGATCGCTCCGTTGCTCGCGAGCGACAGCCCCGCCGGCAGGGACTCCCCCGCAGCGAGCGCAAACGTGTACGGCCCCGCGCCCCCAGCCCCCTCGAGCCGCGCGCTGTAGGCCACATTGACCTGTGCGTGGGGCAACTGGGTGCGCACAAAGCGCAGCCCTTCGGGAACGCTGCCAGCGCTGCCACCACTGCCACCACCGCTGGTGCCGCTGTTGCCGCTGCCACCGGCGCCCGCGGAACCCGCCTCACCGCCATCCGGGCCCACAAGCGCGAGCTTCGTTTCGCCGGCACACCCGGCGGCAGCGATCAACAAACACATCCCCAGCTTGAGACTCGTTACGTTCATGGCATCCGTCCCTTCCGTCGCAAGGGTCGAGCGAGTGTCGGTTCGCGACGCAGCGCAGCGCAAGCAGATCCAACAGGTCCCGTCCCCATCCATCGCTTCCTTCACGACGACCCAAGACTGCGCGAGCGGAATCGATCGACCCGTCGTGACGAGTCCTGCAATGGGGCAGGAGTGTGCTCCACGTCAGGGTCGTGTCAAGCGTGCGTGCGCATGTCCACGTTTGGCTGTGCGTGGCTCTTAGCGGCGCAGCTCGGCGCGAAGGGCGCTGGCAAACATCGTCGCGCCTTGTGCCGTGAGGTGATTGTCGTCGGCGTAAAGCAGCACGCCGTCGCGCGTCGCGCGACAGAAGGTTCCACACAGGACCGACGCAGGATCGAGGATCGACACCCCAACATCGCCGCGCACCGCGTCACGGATCGCGAGCGAGGCAAAATGCTGCTCGTGACGATGCGCCTGCAGCGACGGTTCGAAGGCGGTCGGTATGCGACGCACGCCCTTCTCCGCGCTCGTCTCCAATGTTGGGACAGCTTCGATGATTGTGACCTCGGCCACCTGTCTCAAATCTGCAATCGTCGCGTTGAGCCGATCTCGCAGAGCCGCACGACTGCTCGCGCGGTCCGCGCGGCCGGCTGGTTCGCGCGTGATGAAGTGGGCGCTCGCCTGCAGACGACGATTCACGTGCCAACCGTTGGCGTACATGGCCCAACGTGCCGTCACAAACACATGGCGCGGCTTCAAGGCCACGATCGATTGGAGGATGGGCCGCGCATAGTCGAGCTCCCGACAGGCGTCGTCGGCGTCGTGATCGCTGCGACGCACACCCGTCAGCGGGGGACATCCATGTTGCGCGAAGACGACCGCGCGCATGCCTGTCTGACGCGCGACATCAAACAACGCTGGGCTCCAGGCGTCCGCGTGTGAGTCACCCCACATCACCAACGTGCCGGCCTCCACGCTCCCGTCGACCGTACGGCAAGCACTTCGCGCATCGGCCAACAACTCCGGCAGATGTTCGCATCCATGCGCACCAAAGCTCGCGCGCAACGAAGCGTCGCGAGCAAGCTCCGCGTGAATCGCACGCGTCGAAACCGGCTCGCGTAGCGGCAACACGCCGACGTGACCGGCGATCGCAAGCGTCGTCAGACACACCATCGCGATCACCAAGTTGCGCACGGTGGCATGAGGAGATGTCGGCACGCGGAATGGCGCTTCGACCCAGCGCCTGGTCAGCCAAGCAAGGACAACCGCTGCAGCCACCAGCGCGACCGTCACGCCGACCGAAAGCCCACGCGGCTCAAGGATGCGTGGGAACGACAACAGCGGCCAATGCCACAGATAGAGCGGATAACTGATCAAGCCGATCGTCACCAGCGGCGAAGTCGAGAGCACGGCACGGTTGAGCCAGGCTCCCTGGCCCGCAAAGATGAGCGCAGCGCTGCCCGCGACAGGGAGCACCGCCCACGCGCCTGGCATCGCGACATTGCGATCGAGCACCGCAAGCGCCCCGACGAGCATCGCGAAGCCGCCCCACGCCAACACGTCGGCTTTCCGCCCTGCGATCACTTTGCCCGACCACCGCACGCGCTGCGCCACCCATGCGCCGGCAGTCAGCTCCCACATGCGCGTGATGGGCAAGTAGAACGTGGCGGTCGGCGCCCGATCGATCAGCGCGAGGTTGAGCAGGAATGACCCAGCAGTCGTCGCGAGGATGACGGCATGGATCCCGCGCGGACGCCGCGCCACGCCGACCAGGATCAACGGCCACACCAGATAGAACTGCTCCTCGACTCCAAGCGACCAAAGATGCAGCAGCGGCTTGAGATCGCTGGCTGCGTCGAAGTAGCCGGCTTCCTTCCAAAACTTGAGGTTGGCGCAAGACGCTGCCGCCGCGATGACATGCGCAGTCAGCTGTTCCCATTCATCGGCGACCAACACGGTCCAACCGACGACACCGCTGCACGCGAGCACGACAATCAACGCGGGAAAGATGCGCCGTACCCGCCTGGCGTAGAACCTCGCCAGCGAGAAGCGTGCCGATCGCGCTTCGTCGATCACGATGCCGCTGATCAGGAAGCCGGAGATGACGAAGAAGATGTCGACGCCCAAGAAGCCCCCCGGAAGGACCTCGGGAAACGCGTGGAAGACCACCACTGCGGCGACGGCGATCGCGCGCAGGCCATCGATGTCGGCTCGGTATGTGCGCCCTCGTGGCATCTCCGTTGGGCTAATGCGCGGGCGTTCCTTCGACCCCGAGCGCACCAATTGGACGGCAACCGCGCCCCATGGTCGTCGTATCGCCGGCCGTTTGAACGTCGAAGTCCAGCGCACCGAAGCCGATGCACCCACCCATGAGCTGCGGCGCCATGCGGCTGGTCAGATGCAACGCCCCTACGTCGAACGTGTTCGGCGCGCGCACGAAGGGATCGTTCGACACGCGCTGATTGCCTGCCGTCGTGAAGGCGTCGCGAGCTGCGCCTGGATCGAAGACAACCGCTTCGGCCACCTGTGGTGCGAACAGCAAGTTGTTCCACGCGCTCGACGCGCTGACATCTTCACCCACGGAGACGCAGGTCGTCTTGTCGGCTGACGTGCGACGCACGCACGTGTTGTTGTAGATCAGCACGTGGCGATGCGCCGGCTCGTTGCCACGCCTCGTTGCATGAACACCGGTGTCGACGCGACCGGACATGTCGAACACGTTGTTGCGTACGGTCATGTCGTCGGCGAACAGCGCCAGATGAACCTCGGTGCCGGGGCCCACCCGGAACACGTTCCGTTCGACAAGTCCTGTCGAGACCCGTTCGTCGTGCCCGGCGGAGCCGTTGCCGATCGCCGCTGACCACGGATTCGCGCCGCCGACGATGGTGTTGTCCGCAACCACAAAGCCGGCCGTCGGCTTGACGCCCGGGGCGTGCGCTTGACCGACGATCTTGAGCTCATGCTTGCTGCGCGCGGCATCCTCCAAGTGGTTGTGCGCAACGACACCCGGGCTCATGTATTCGATGCGCAGGATGTGCTCGCCATCGCGCGCGTCGACGAAGCGGTTGCCAAGCAGCGCCAACCTCTCCGCGGCCCCAAAGAACGCGTACCCGCCATGGTTCAGATCACGAACATCGCAGTCGACCACCATGACATCGCTGTGCATGGGTTGATGGTGATAGCGCACGATGGAGTCGGAGAACTGAATGCCTTCGTCGAAGTTGCTGCCAGTGACGCGCTGCACCAGCAGCGAGCGCACGCGCCCTTCAGCTACGATCATCTTGCCCCCGTTGCCGACGAAGCTCAGATCCTGGACCCGCCAATCGCGAAGCTGCGCTGACTCGCTGGAAAGTTGAAGCCCGCCGCCCGGAATGTCGATGCTGGGCGCCACCCCCTCGCCGAAGGCTCCTATCAGGCCCGGACCATCGGCGGCGATCACGCCGGAACGGCGTCCGTGCCAGCGCTCGCCACGCCGAAACAGCAGGCGCACGCCGGAGCCGATTGCAGCGAACGCATCCGCAGTGTCCGCTGTCGTCACATGACGCGCACCTGCCGGACATCCCGCGAAGCTCCCGCTCACCGATGCGCAGACCGTTCGCTCGGCGGCGAAAACGTGGTCGGGGTCGTCGACGGTGATCGTGACATCGCGCTCAAGCGGTGCGTCGGCCGCGTAACCCACGCGGAGGCGGACGCGGTAGGTCCCCGGACGCTCGAAGACATGCGCGGCGACCGGGCCATGGGCTTCGTTCTTGGTACGCCCGGACCATTGCCATTTGCCGGCCTGCGGGTCGGCGAAATCCCACGCGTACGACAGACGATGAAATGCGCTGGCTTCATTGCCGAACAGCGGCTGGGCGTCGAACATCACCGCGAGTGGCGCGACCCCACGCGTACGGCTGACCCCGAACGCGGAAGCCGGCACACGCTGTATCGCCACCGCCACGCTCGCTTCGCACGTGTCTCCGTGCTGGTCGCGCACGCGCACGCTGACGTCGAAGGTGCCCGGCGTGGTCGGTTGGCCTGCGATGCGTCCGCTCGCCGCCAGCGTCAAGCCAGCTGGAAGCTTGGCACCCGAGGCGAGCGACCACGTGAACGGGGCAACGCCACCGACGGCGGTCAAGGTGTCGGAATAGTCGAGGCCGCTGATGCCGGATGCGAGCGCGATAGTCCGAACGCGCAGGGTCGCGCCGGCCAGCCCTTCCTGCGCGGCTGCCTGTCCGCCGGGCACGCGCCTGCATCCCATCGCGACCAGCACTGTAACGATCCATGTGATCACGATTCGTCGTTGCATGGCAGCACGTCCCTTCATCGGTGGCTCACAGCAGGACCCGGTTGCGGTGACACCATTGAATCAGCACGTAGATCGCCCACACGCGTGACCAGTACATCCCCGGTGCGCCATCCTGAAACGCGCGCCACAGCCGCGCCACGGCTTCACCTTGCAGGCCGACTGCTGCAGCGGCCGCCGGATCGCGCATCACATCGTTCATCTCGCGGCCAAGCGCTGCGCGGATCCAGCGATCCAGCGGCAGCACAAAGCCGACCTTCGGGCGCTCGAACAATGCGGGATCGAGCCCGGCCAGCCCGACCTCGCGCAGCAAGCCCTTGCGGGGGCGATAGCGCAACTCGTCCGGAAGCCGATCGACGTGCTCGGTGACCACGCTGTCGACGAGCGGCAACCGCAGCTCCAGCGACACTGCCATGCTCGCGACGTCGCTGTCGCGCAGCAGGCGCTCACCCAAGAACCAACGCTGCTCGAGCACGCTGATCGCGGACAGAACCGAGCGCCCCGCGATCTCCTCGCGAACGCGCGCGCGCATCAATGCCGGAACACCATCGACGATCACGTCCATAGACGACGCCTGCGCCAACGCATCGCGCTGGAACTCCGGCAAGAACAAGGCATAGGCAAGCTGATACAGCGCAACCAGGTCATCTCCAGCGCGGATCATGGCCGGCAACTTGGCCCACTTCGTCTGCGGCGCCACGGCGGCCGACGTTCGACTGGTTGCGCGCGCAGCCAACGCAGCGACCAGCTCGCGTGTCAGCGCCGGAGCATGCTTGGCGACCCGCGCGAGCCGCATGAACCGCGGCAAATGGCGGAAGCTCGTATAGCCGCCAAACAACTCGTCGCCTCCGGTGCCGACCAGCGCGACGGTCAGACCGGCTTCGCGCACCGCTTGCGACATGAAGTACGAGTTGAGGCCATCGAACGTCGGCTGATCGAGGCCTTCGAGGGCACGCTCGAGGCCGCCGATGAAACGCGACTCGGTCAACATCACCTCACGATGCTGCGTGCCGATCGCGCGCGCGATGTCCTGCGCGTAGCCCCCCTCGTTGTACGCGGCCTCTTCGAAGGCGAGCGTGAACGTGTTGATCGGTCGCGCCGAGCCGCGCTGTGCCAAATGGGCGATCACCGACGAGTCGACACCGCTGGACAAGAACACTCCGAGCGGTACGTCGCTGACCAGGTGCGCGCGCACGCTTTCCTGGAGCGCCTCCGCGAGCGAGTCGGCGTCGGCTTGCGAAGGGCGACCGACACGGCCGAGGGACCAATAGCGCTGACGGTGTTCGCTGCCGTCTCCGCGGATGCGCAGTTGCTCGCCCGCGAACAAACCTTCAACGCCGAGCACGGCCGTTCCCGGCCCCATGACGAACCCGTTCCAGACCACGGAAGCGACGGCAACCGCATCGAGCTGCGGGCGCCCGAGCAGCCCCGAGGCCAGGATAGCCCGTACCTCGGACGCGAAGATCAACGTCCAGGCGCCCTGCGGATCGCGGCTGCGCGCAATGTAGAGCGGTTTGATGCCGTGCGGATCGCGCGCCAGCAGCAGCTCGCGCGTGCGGTCGTCCCAAAGCGCGAAGGCGAACATCCCACGAAAGGTCTTGGTGGCGTCCCCACCGTGTACCGCCAGCGAGCGCAACATCACGGCAGTGTCACCGCTGCTGTCGAAGACCTCGCCGCGCGCGACGAGCTCATCGCGCAACGCCACGTAGTTGTAGATTTCGCCGTTGAAGACGATCACCTTGCCGGTGGCCCGATCGATCATCGGCTGATCCGCGGCGGTGGAGAGATCCAAGATCGACAAGCGACGATGCGCGAACAAGCAGCCGTGACCCCGCGCGTCCGGCGCGCCGACCCAAATGCCTGCACCATCGGGACCGCGGTGCGCCATCGCCTGCTCCATGCGCGCGAGCGCGGCCCGGTTTGCTTCGTCGATCCTGCCCAAGATGCCTGCGATTCCGCACATGATCGAGCGCTCGTTTCTTTCGGTTCAGGAGGACGACTACCGCATGTCTTAACGCCGCCAGCGCGAGATTTCGGCGTCGACAACCGTCAGCCGCTGACTGTGATTGATCGTGTGCGTTGACACGAGGTCGGGTGCCCACGTCGGACGGATCGTGCGCACGGTCGCTTCCGCATAACCGTCGACATCGAGCCGGTCGATCCGCTGAATGTGCATGCTCCACCCATAGCGCGCGGAGCAATCCTGTGCCGGCCGATAGAGCACGCCGTCCTGTCTGTAAAGCGCGCCCGCGGGACGCGCGCGCCGCACGTCTGACACGATCGGATTGCTCGGATGCGGCTCCCAGCGATTGCTGATTGGCGAGTCTGCGTGGAACAAGCACAGCTCGTCGTGCACGGACGCGCCGGGCACGCTCGCCACATTGGCGAACAACCAGTAACGGCCTGCGTGCTCGATGATCGTGGAGTCGACGGCGCGTAGCCCCGCAACCAACGTCTTCTCGAATCGCCATTGATCCGGGAAGCGCGTGCATCGATAAAGCTCGACCGCAGCGTTGTCGCCCGTTTCCGGAACCATGAACAGCTCGCCAGCGTGTTCGAGCAGAAACGGGTACGACAAATGATAAGGGCGCTCCAGCACGCGCACCGGCGCACCGACCACACCGGACTCATCGATGGTGAGGACGCACAAGTGCGCTCTGGGCTGGGAAAACTCAAACTCTTCAAAGAAGACATGGTGGGCCCCGTCGCGATACAGCACGAACGGATCGGCCCAAAAGCGGTCGCGTGGCGGGACGATGCGCGTGAACGCGCCAAAGTCTTCGCGCCGCTGATCGCCGAACGCGTACATCAGAATGTATTGATCAAAGTGCGTCGCGGCGTACGGCTTGCGACACACGTAGTCGAGCGCCTTGCGCGCGACCATGCCGAGCAACTCCGTGTCCGATGGAAACGTGGACGGACCGGCGTCAAGCTGTGGAACGTCATTCTTCGCGGCTGCCCGCAGGAACGCGTTCGCGTCCGCGTCGTCATGCAGCGTGCGTGCCGCGCGCGCCAGCGCACGCGCCGGCAGCGCGGCAGCCTTCCACGCCAGCGGATTCTGTCCCCGGGTCGGCGACCGCGGATCAGTGGCTCCGAAAGACGCGTCGACAACCGTCTCGAGCGCCCCGTCCCCGCTCCGGTGTCGCAGCGTGCAAGCGGACGTCGCTTGCGCAGTGAAGACCTCACGCACACCCGCGATGCCCAAGGAGAACACCCCCCAGCGCGCGCGCGCAGCAACGGGCGCAGGCATCGCACAAGTGCCAAGCTCAATCCAGAGATCGATCGACCCTTCACCGCTGCTTCCGGAAGCAACGGACGGACTCGCAGCGACGCCGAAGTCGGGCAGTGGCTCCAGGGCGAACGCGTCAGGCGCCTGCCGGAAGCGCCTGCGGTCGAGCGCAAGGTAGCGCGCGCCAAGCCCTTCGGGTTCCGGTGCGGCCTCACCCACCACGACGGCGACAATGCGCGCGTGCGGGCTACGCTTCACTTCGAGGGCCGCGCGCACAAGCCAGGCCGGCAGACGCGCCCCGGCGACGTACAAGCCGATGCGAATCTGCGTCGCCTTCATCGGCGTAGGGCGCTCGCCAACGCCGCGCGCTCCGTCGTTCTCCTTATGCATGAGATCGCGCGCAGTGGTACCATTCGCGCCCTACCCGCGCATCCATTGCGCGCCGCAGAATCGTCAAATGGTCCCACGCCGTCGGCTCGGCACGCGCTGATGCGCCAGGCCCGTGACGCGGCCAACGGAGAGTGTCGTGAGTCGGATCGGTGTGGTCGTCATCGCGCGCAATGAGGGCGAAAGGCTGCGTGCGTGCATCGAGTCGATCCACCGTTATGTGGACACGCTCGTCTACGTGGATTCTGGCTCCACGGACGGGAGTGTCGAGTGGGCGCGTGCACGCGGGCTTGTCGTTGTCGATCTCGACATGTCGATTCCGTTCAGCGCTGCGCGCGCTCGCAATGAGGGCTTCGCACGCGTACGCGCGATCGATCCGAGCGTCGATCTCGTGCAGTTTGTGGACGGTGATTGCGTGCTCGCGCCGGGCTGGCTGGAGGCGGGGCGCGACTTACTCACCAGCCAGCCCGACGTCGTCGCAGTGTGTGGGTTGCTCAACGAGAGGTTTCCGGACGCGTCGATCTATAACCGGCTCGCTGCGATCGAATGGGACGCACCACGCGGCGACATCCTCTCGTGCGGCGGCATCTTCATGGTCCGCGCAGCGGCCTTCGAAGCGGTCGGCGGCTTCGATCCAAGCGTGCTTGCCGGGGAAGAGCCCGAGCTGTGCGGACGGCTGCGGCAGGGTGGCAAGCGTGTCGTGAGACTCGACCGCGCGATGGCCAGCCACGACGCCGCCATGTTCACGTTTTCGCAGTGGTGGACACGGCAGCTGCGCACGGGCCGCTTCGACATGGACATCACGTCGCGCTTCGATAGCGAGCCCATGCGCCCCTATCGACGCCAGGTTCGCGTCGCGCGCGTCTGGGCGTTGGGCTGGCCCTTGGCCTCCGCGATCGCGATCAGCTTCGCCGGAATGGTGCTCGGCCCGGCTGCCGCGACGGGAACTGCGCTCGCCTGCCTCGGACTGCTTCCACTCCAGGTCGCACGCATCGCCCTCAAGCTGACTCTCACCGGTAAGCCGGCACGCGTCAGCTTGGCCTACGCGTGGCTGACGATGATCGCCAAAGCGGCACACATCTCCGGACAAGTGTGGTATGCATGGGACCGCTTCACCGGCCGCAGCGCGACCCTGATCGAGTACCAGAAGGGGGCACCAGTGGTTGGCGGAGCTCGTCGCACCAAAGGTGATACCGCTCCATGACCATCGAGTCGGCGTGGGAAATCGACAAGCGCCGCTACCCTGAGCGGCCATTCCTCAAGGAACTGTCGATCTGGGCGCTTGCGATATACCGCTTTGGTCGTTGGAACGACGCGCGCCCGCCCAGCTTGTCGCGTCGGTTGTGCGACCGTCTGTACTGGTTCCTGTTCCACGTTAGCGAAGCGCTCACGGGAATCAGCATCGGCAAGGGGGTCGAGATCGGCCCAGGGTTTCGCATCTGGCACTTCGGCAACATCTTCATCCACGATCGCGTGAAGATTGGGGCCAATGTGACGGTACGCCACGGAATCACGATCGGGGTGCTTGCGGGTGAGGGGCCGGTGCCAGTGGTCGAAGACGACGTCGAGTTCGGCGCGTACGCGCAAGTGCTGGGTGGCGTGCACATTGGACGTGGCGCGAAGATCGGTCCGATGAGCGTGGTGCTCACCGATGTGCCTGCGGGCGCTTCGGTCTTCGGCAATCCTGCGCGCATCATCTATGCACCACCGCGAGCGCGTGCCCGCGGTGCGAAGGCCGACACCAGCGAAGGCAAGGCACCCGCCACGTCATCGACTGACACGCTTCGACATTGAGGACGCGATGATCGAGCTAGGCAGACTGGCGCTCTTGGGCTCAACGAACTTGGACTACCTCGCGATGAACTTTCGCGAGAGCGCGAAGCAACACAGCATCGGGTTGACGGTGCATGTCCCGCCGTACGGGCAAGCAAGACAAGAGCTGCTCGAAGATCCCCCGCGTTCGAAGCTGCGCACATTCGATCCGGACGCGGTACTAATCGCCGAGCAAACCGAAGATCTGTTCGGCGATCTCTATTGGGACCCGCTGGCTGTGTCCGCAGAGCAGCGCGAAACCGCGTTGCGCGACCGGCTCGCACCGATGCTGCAGACCTTGCAGCTCGCGCGCGAGCGCCTCAATGGCCCCGTCTTCGTGCTGCGTCCTGCGATCCTTCATCGTTCCACGTTGGGACAGGCCGACGCGACCACCGACGGCGGCCTCGCGGGGTTGACAAGGATCGCAAACGACATCCTCGATGACGAAATCGCGCGGCTCGACAACGTGCACGCCATCGACATGGCCCGTCTGATTGCTGAGGTCGGAAGCGAATCCGGCATGCCGCGAAAGTACTGGCACCTCGGTCGCGTGCCGTTCGGCAATCGCCTGGGGCAACAGATCGCGACGCGCGTGATCGGCGCGATGCTTGCGCTCGCCGGCAAGACGACGCGCCTCTTGATCCTCGACCTCGACAACACGCTGTGGGGCGGAGTGCTCGGCGAGGATGGACCACAGGGCTTGAAGCTGGGAGGGGCAGCGCCCGGGTCGGCGTTCAAGGAATTCCAGCGCGTGCTGAAGGCGTTGTCACGACGAGGCGTCGCGCTCGCGATTTGCAGCAAGAACGATGCTGACCTTGCATGGAAGATGATCGAAGAACATCCCGAGATGATCCTACGCAAGAAGGACTTCATCGCGAGCCGCATCAACTGGCAAAGCAAAGCCACGAACGTGCAGGAGATCCTGGCCGAGGTCAGCCTGGGCGCGCAGTCTTGCTGCTTCCTCGACGACAACCCCGTCGAACGTGAGACGGTCAAGCGCAACGTACCCGGCGTCGCCGTTCCAGACCTGCCCGCCGATCCGACCGAGGTCGTGCCGTGGCTGCTCGATTATCCGCTGCTCGAATGCGTGACGCTCACCGCCTCTGACATGACGCGCACCGAGCAGTACCGCGCTCGCGCCGAGAGCGCCGCAGCGCGCCAACAGTTCAGCGACATCACCGACTTCTATCGCGACCTGCAGATGCAGGTACGCTTCGAGCCCTACGGCGGGAACAACCGCGAGCGAGTGAAGCAGCTTCTGGTCAAGACCAACCAATTCAACACGACCACGCGTCGGCACGATGGCGCAGCGCTTGATCGCATGCTGGTTGCCGGCTGTGAAATCTACGCGCTCGGCTTGCAGGATCGTCAGGCCGCGTACGAGTTGCTCGGCGTCATGATCCTCGAACCAAAGCCGGTGGCGCTCGATATCGAGTCCTTTCTGATGAGCTGCCGTATCCTCGGCCGCAAGCTCGAAACCGCTGCCCTCGCCTACGCATGCGAGCGCGCCAAGGCGCTCGGCAAATCGATGCTCACCGGCACGATCATCGAGACCGAGCGAAACACACCGGCGCGCGCCCTCTACACCGATCACGGTTTCCAACCCGACGGCAAGGGCGGCTACAGTCTTGACGTCGCCACACCCGTGCAAATCCCCGACTACTTCACGGTCATGAAATGAGCACACCTTCCCTGGCTCGCCTGCCGCTCTCTGAAGGATCGATTGCGAACCACGCCGTTGGCGACTACGTCGCCTTCGAACGCACGCTCGACGCCGCATTGGTCGACGCGTACGCCGACCTGATCCTCGATCACAGCCCATTGCACGTCGATGAGACCTACGCCAAGACCACGACCTTCGAGCGTCGCGTCGTGCACGGCATGCTGCTGACGTCGCACTTCTCTTCCATCGTCGGGATGTTGATGCCCGGAAGAAACGCGCTGCTGACGTCCATCGAGAACGACTACGCGAAGCCAGTCTACGTAGGTGACACCGTCACGTTCTCCGCCCGGGTGGTGCAAGTCGACACAGCACGCTCACGCTTGCGCCTCAGCTGCATCGTCCTGCGCGGCCACGAGGTTTGTGCGCGCGGCATGGCGCTGGTCGAGGTGCGACGATGAGCGGGATCAGCAAGCTGCAGCGCGGGAGCGGTGAAGCGCGTACCGCAATCGTGACTGGCGCCACCGGTCGCATCGGCCAAGACCTGAGCCGCCGCTTGGCCGACGAGGGCTTTCGCGTCGCACTGGTCGGTCGCGACGGCGCCAAGCTCGCATCGCTCGCAGCCAAGTTGCCAACCGTCCGGAGCGGCGCCCACGTCGTCATCGCAGCAGATTTGCTGCTCGCCGGCAGCGGCATCGACGTCGCTCGAGACGCGATCCAAGCGCTCGGCCGCATCGGCACCTTCTTCCACCTGGCCTGCCCGCCAGTCATCAACGAGAACACGCTCTACGATCCCGACCACGCCACGGCGATGATGCGCGTCGGCTATCACGCGTTCATGGAGTTGGCGTCCGTGATCTTGCCGCACATGTTGCCAGCGCAGCACGGTCGTATCGTTGGCTTCTTGACCGAGGCGATCAAAACGCCGGTTGTGCCGACCTGGTCCTCCTACGTCGCCAGCAAGATGGCGCTGATGGGGGCGCTCGCCAGCGTCGCGCAGCACTGTCGCAACACCGGCGTCAGCGCAATCGGCATCGCTCCGGGTGCGCTCGACTACCACGACACCCCCCTGCCCGCTGGCGTTGCGCGCGATCGTCAGCTGCGGATCGATCCCGAGTACTTTCTCGACCTGGTGCTCAACGACATCGACGGTTCGGAAGCGCTCGACAACGGTAGTTTTCACCTGATCAGCGCCAGCGGCGAGCTGCGCGGCCCCATGACGGGTCTGGCATCCCCGATCGTCGTCGAGCAAGCCACGGTCACTGCGGCGCCCGTCGTCGCGCCGACTGCAGTCACGGCAGCCAGCGCAACCCTAAGCGCGTCCAACGGCCAGAAGGAGGCGGCGTTCGCTGCGCTCGCGCAGACCTTCCGCCGCGTGTTCAATCTCGCCAGCGACGCCGACGTGGGCGCGCTCGGGACGCACAACTTGAGCAACTGGGACTCGCTCGGCCAGCTCAAGCTTCTGATGGAAGTGGAGCAGGCGCTTGAGATCCGCATACCGACTGATCGCGTGCAGTCGATCACGACCTACAAGAGCCTGCAGGCCGCGGTCCACGATTTGATCTGACAATCGCAATCAGGGTGGCGGCGCGGGCGTGCGCAAGATCGGCAACCGCAGGCGACTCTCGAGCTCCGCGGTACTGCGTCCCATCAGCTTGCGAGGCAGGTAGAGCGCCAAGTCGGCAGCGATTTCGCCGATCTCCGCGGCGCTGGCTGCGATCGTCCCATGATGCTTACACAGATAGTAGAAACGACTCTCGTAGTAGTGACGCGCCACGACGCTGCCGAGCATGAGCGCTTCGTTCGACTTCTTCGCGCTGCTCCCTGGCTCGTGGCGGCCCACGGCTTCACCAAGGGCCCACAGCTCCAGTCCACGCTCGCGAATCCGATTGCATAGGTCGGTTTCTTCGAAATACAGGAAGAATCGCGGATCAAACCCGCCAAGCGATCGATAGAGCGCGCTTCGGACAAGCAGAATCGCACCCGGCAACCAGGCGGTCATGATCGGCGCCGACCCGGGTTCCACAGGCACGCTCTCGAAGGTGCGCAAGCGCGCTGCCTTGGCCAGCATCTTTGCGGGCGTCATGACCGCGTGGATCCGACCAACCTCGCCGTTCGGTTTGACGATCGACGGGCTCGCAGCGCCGCAGCGCGGATGCGCTTCCATGAACGCCACCATGAGATCCAGCGCCGCGGCGTCCACCGCTGCGTCGGGATTCAGGATCAGCAGGTATCGCCCCCGCGCGTAGCGGAAACCAAGGTTGTTGCCGCGACCGTAGCCATGGTTCTCCTCGCTCGCGATGAGCTGGACCCAAGGGAATCGTTGGCGCACGTAGTCGCTGGTGCCGTCGCTGCTGGCATTGTCGACAACGATGACCTCGGTATCGCCGCGTGCCACCAGCTCGTGCAACGGCTCCAATGCGTGCGCGACAAAGCTCGCGGAGTTGTAGGTGACGACGACGATGCTTGTGACGATCGTGGTCATGCCAAGCTTCGCAAGCGCGCCGGCAAGGCCAAGTAGCCGGGGAGCGTCCGCAGCGAAAGGGTTTCAAGGTCGACGCGCGGATCGATCCGACCCAATGCGAACGGATCCGTGCCAGCGCGCCATACCGGATCGGCGTCACACATCGCTGAGGCGAATCCAGCCTCCCGCACAAGCTGCCGCGTGCCCGCGCTCGATCGCCCGTAAGGGAACGAGAAGTGGCGCGGTCCGGGGCCCAGCTCACGCGTCAACGTCTCCGCGCAACGTCGTATGTCTGCTGCTGCAAGCGCGGGGGGCGCGTTCGCCAAATCGATGTGCTCGGCGCCATGACCGCCGATCGAGAAGCCAGGGAACTCGCGCACGAGTGTCCGCACTTCGTCCCACGTCAGAGTCATGCGCGGCGGCTGCCCTCGCGGCACGAGCTGTCGTTCCACTTCCCGTAACGTTTCCTGGCGCTGAATCATGGTCGAGCGAATCAACAGCTCGTTTAATGCAGCGTATGCACGCTGCTCGCCATCCAGTGTCGTCAGATCGAACATGCCGATCTCCAAGGCCAATCGATTTCCGCGCCGCGTCGACAGCGCTGTGTGTACGCGATCGATCCACTGCGGTTCGGCGGCATCGACGTACGCGGTTGGCACGTAGAGGATCGCGGCGAGACCATATCGCGCGAGGATCGGCGCTGCGACGGTGAGGTTGTCGAGATAGCCATCGTCAAACGTGATCACGACGGTCCCTGACGTGGGTGCGCGCCCTTGTCTGAGCGTCTCCACCATCATATCCAAGCTCACGACGTGACGGCTCTCGGCAAGGGACTTCACTTGTGCAGCGAAGCGACCCGGGCACATGTGCCATGCTGGGTCCACGAAGCGTGCGGCGTCGGGGTTTGCCACGCTGTGATACATGAGCCCGATCGCGAGTGAGGGCCGTGCCATCGTCAGCACCCCCGTCCTGCGGTAGCTCCAGTCCAAGGCAGCACGACCGTGGCTCTTGAGCGCTCTCAGCATCGACATGGTTCGGGCGAGCAGTGTACACGGCACGCCGTTGGCGTCGACGCCGACGTTGACACTGTCCGACAGGCGACTGTAGATGACGCGTCTCTCAGAGCACCGCGCGCGATGATCAAGATCGGCTACATGACGGGAGAGTACCCGCGCGTCACGGACACGTTCATCCAGCAGGAAGTTGCCGCGCTGCGCCAGAGCGGGTGGCAGGTCGACACATTCTCGGTACGCCGGCCACATGCGCAAGAACAGCTGGCCGCACAGGCTGAAGAGACGGCTCGCACGACTTACATTCTCCCAACGTCGCTCACGCACGTATTGACGTCGCACGCAAAGCTTCTGCTTGCGTCTCCGTCAAGCTACCTAGGTGCGCTCAAGCTTGCAGGTGCACTGCGACAGCCAGGCATTCGTGGACACTTGTGGCAGCTCTTCTACTTCATCGAGGCGGGCGTACTCGCCCAGATGGTGCGGCAACGTGCCCTGCAGCACCTGCACAACCACTTCGGTGATGGGAGCGCTTCGGTGGCCATGCTCGCGGCGAAGCTGGGTGGCTTCACCTACAGCCTTACCATCCATGGATCGGCGATCTGGTTCGAGCCGGCGCGTTGGTGCCTCGACAAGAAAGCCGACAACGCGCTCTTCATCGCTTGCATCAGCCACTTCTGTCGCAGCCAGACCATGCTCTACTCGAGCCCCGACGTCTGGAACAAGATTCACGTCGTTCATTGCGGTGTGGACCCGTCGCTTTACCGTCCGCGAGCGCACATGCCCTCGCCGGGTCGCATCCTCTTCGTCGGGCGCCTGGCCGCCGTCAAAGGGCTGCCGGTCCTGTTCGAAGCGCTGGAAACGATCCGACAGCGTCATCCTCAGGTGAAGCTCACCTTGGTCGGTGGCGGCAACGAGCGTCCACAGCTGGAGGCAGCGATCCGCGCGCGTAGCTTGAGCGGACACGTCGAGCTGGTGGGACCGAAATCTCCGGCTGAGGTTCGCGAGCACCTGCAACAAGCTGATTTGCTCGTGATCTCGAGCTTTGCGGAAGGCGTGCCAGTGGTGGCCATGGAAGCCTTCGCGTCTCAGGTGCCGGTCGTGGCAACGCGCGTGGGCGGTACCGCAGAGCTGGTGGAGGACGGTGTCTCAGGCTTCTTGGTGCCACCCGGCGATGCGAGCGCCCTCGCCGCTCGCATCAACGCGCTGCTCGACGACGCGAGCCTGCGGCAGCGGTTCGGTGAGGCCGGTCGGGCCCACGTGACGCGGGCTTTCGATTCGAAACGCGAAGCGACCTGGCTGGGCGAAATCATGACCGCGGCGATGGCCGGCAAGGTGTTGCCCACGCGGCCCGACCACTGATACCCCGCTCACATGGCTGACTCGGACACCAACCATCGCATCGTCATCGTCTCTCCCTGCCGCGACGAGGAACGCACCCTGGAGCGGACGATTCGCTGCATGGAGGCACAGACGCTCAAGCCGGTACGGTGGATCGTTGTCGACGACGGTTCGAAAGACCGCACTCCGGCAATTCTGCGCGAGGCCGCCGCGCGCCTTCCTTGGCTCAGAGTTCACACGCGCGAGGATCGCGGCTTTCGCAAGGTGGGTGGCGGCGTGATTGACGCCTTCAACGACGGCTTGGCTTCCGTCGACGTCGACTACGATTTCGTCTCGAAGATGGACGTCGATCTCGAGTTCGAGCCCAATTATCTCGAGCGCATCATGACGTACTTCGATCAGGACCCGAGCCTGGCAGCCGCCAGCGGCAAGGTGTTCCGTCCCGAAGGAGACGGTTTCGTCGAAGAGTTCATGATCGACGAGATGGTCGCTGGTCAGTTCAAGCTGTACCGTCGCGATGCGTTTGAGCGAATTGGCGGCTTCGTGCGCGAAGTGATGTGGGATGGCATCGACTTCCACAAGGCGCGCATGGCGGGCTACCGGACTGCGAGCCTTCACGACCCCGCGCTGAAGATCATCCACCTCCGCCTGATGGGCTCTTCGGACCAGAACGTGTATCGCGGACGGCTGCGCTGGGGCCGCGGCCAATGGTTCATGGGCACAAGCCTCCCGTACATCATCGCGAGCGGTGCGTTTCGCGCGAAGGAGAAGCCCTACATCGTTGGCGGCGCACTGATCGTCGCGGGCTACGTTCAAGCGGCCCTCGAACGCGCGCCACGTTACGAGGCGCCGGGCTTTCGCGAAAACCTGCAGGCATGGCAACGGGGCCGACTGCTCGCTCTACTGCGAGGCCAAGGCGCGCGCTAGGCATGGCCGTCAGCAGCCACGGCTTCGCGCTCTTCGTTCTGTTCCTGGCACCTGTCATCGCGATGTGGGCCTATCGCCGCAAGACGGCTGCCGTAGCGACGATCGGCTGCATGCTCGGCTTCACGCTGTTCCTGCCCGAGCTGGCGTTCATCGATCCTCCTCTACTTCCGCGCCTCGACAAACACACACTCGCTTCACTCTCGATGTTGCTCGGCGCCTTCGCGACGAACGGCGCGCGTGTACGCTCCACGCCATGGTTCGGCGGCGCGGGCTGGTGGCTGGGCTTGTCGCTGCTGGGAACCGTAGGAACGGCGCTCACCAATCCGGAGACCCTGGTCTACGGTCCGGTCGAGCTCGAAGCGCTCACTCTGTACGACGCGCTGTCGATGTCGATCGAGGACATGCTCAACATGGTGCTGCCATTCTTCCTCGGGCGCGCGTTCTTTCGCACGTCCAAGAGCTTGCGCACGTTGATGGTCCTGATCGTCGGCTGGACGCTCTTCTACTCGGTCTTCGTGCTGCTCGAGGTGCGACTTGCGCCACAGCTGCACAAGTGGGTCTACGGGTACCGCCAGCACAGCTTCGCACAAGCGTCGCGCGGCGACGGCTATCGCCCCATGGTGTTCATGGAGCACGGTTTGGCGGTCGCGATCTTCTTGGTGAGCACGATCATGTGCTCCGCCTCGCTCCGCAACGTCGTGCCGAAGGTCTGGCGGTTCACCCCGGGATTCGCCACGCTGTATCTCGTCGTCGTGCTCGTCCTCTGCAAGAGCATGGGAGCGCTCGTCTTCACAATCATCGCGCTGCCTGTTGTCTTGTACGCGACGCCGAGAGCCCAAGTCGCCTTCGCCGCAGCGTTGGCCGCGATCGTGCTTTTGTATCCTGTTCTGCGAGTCAACGGCGCGATCCCAACCACGGAGCTGGTCGAGTACGGTCGACAGTTCGGTGACGACGAACGCGCCTGGTCGCTGCAGTTCCGCTTCGCCAACGAGGACATGCTGCTGCAGCGCGCGATGGAGCGGCCATGGTTTGGCTGGGGCGCCAACAGACGCGCACGCGTGTTCTCCGCCGATGGGCGCGATCTCACGACGATCGACGGGTACTGGATCATCCTGCTCGGACAGCGCGGCTGGGTGGGAACCTTCGCCGGGTTGGGCGCGCTGGCAGTGCCGATCCTCATGCTGCGACGCCGCTTTGGCACGTTCTCTCCTCGCGATCGGACGCTGCTCGCCGGCCTGGCGATCGCCCTGGTCTTGGCAGCGGCAGACTTGCTCCCAAACGGCCTGTTCACGCGGGTGCCGTACATGCTCGCCGGAGCCCTGGTCGGCTTGATCGAAGGCTTGCCCGCAAGCTATGCGCGCGCGCGGCGCGACCTGGTTCGCGACGCTCAGCCCATCACGGCTTGAACACAGTTGAAACGCGTGACGATCCCGGTATCACGCGCCTGCTCGTCGAGCAGCTCGTCGATGTGGCGCTGCGCTTCGTCGACGATATGCCGCGGTAGCCCGAGCCGGTTCCGCATCTCCCCCGCGAACGTCATCGCGAGCGTGACGTCGGGCTGCGCCACCAGGATCACGGCGAAGATCACGCGACCGAGCATGACGCCCTGGGCCCGCGGCGGGATCCGAGCGGGGTCAAACTGCTCCGCCACCTCCAGGTCGAGACGGCAGGGCTTACCGTCGGCCGTCGCGACGATGTTCGAAAAGCTGTGGTCGGCGTCGACAACCCCCGCGCGCAACATCGCCCCAGTGAGATCGATGACGCCCGACAAGAACACCTCGACCTCGGCACCACGACATTCGGAAAGGAGCGTCTTCAAGTATTGGATCGCAGGCACGCATGGGCCCAAGTCCTGTAGTAGGAGCGCGTCTGTCCAACGCCCGCGCGTCCGCGCAAGACCGAGCACGGATGGCACGTTGACGCCGCCGGCGCGTGCCGCCGCTAGGTTCCTTGCCTCGCGACGTGCGGGTGATGTTCTGGTCAAACGACGCACCGCCGCCGTCCAACCGCTGCGTCGCCACACCTTGACCACGAGCGAGCGACCGGCCCTGTCGCGCACGCGATAGACCGCACTGTCGCTGCGACCATCACGCAACAAATCGGCACGCAGGTCCCCGGACATCAGCCCTTCGACAACGGCAGTTGCCTCGGCGTCGGAAAGCTGCTCTTCGATGCGCGCGCTGTCGACCATTCGGACGGTGCCGTGCTATAGCAGCGCCCCTCTTTCGTCTCAACGCGTGTGCGCTGTGCGGACGCGCTCACTCGATGACCGACGCCGCCACAAGCTCTTCCGACGCTGCCGCCCAAAGCCGCAGCATTCGATCACGTGCTGCCTCTGCCGCCGTTTGGACCGTGATCGGGCAAGGGCTCTCGCAGGGCCTGCGGCTGCTCGGCAACGTCGTCCTCAGCCGTCTGCTTGCGCCCGAGGCCTTCGGTCTGATGGCGATCGTGCGCACGATCATGAGCGGCCTGGAGATGATCTCGGACGTCGGGATCCGCGCCAACATCGTGCACCACAAACGCGGCGAAGACCGCGCCTACCTAAACACCGCATGGACCTTGCAGGCGGTGCGCGGAGCGGTGCTGTGGATGATCGGCGTCGCGCTCGCGGTTCCGGCCGCGCGCTTCTATGGCAAGAGCGAGTTGGCCGGCCTGATCGCGGGCACGACCGCAACCGCGTTGCTCGCCGGACTAACCTCGACCAAGGGGGCGGTCCAGAATCGCAAGCTGAACCTCGGCCGCGTGGTTGCGATCGACATCACGAGCCAGGTGCTCGCGCTGATTGCGATGATTGTCTACGCGTCGTTCTCCGCGAGCGCGTGGGCGCTCGCGTGGGGAGGCATTGTCGCCGGCATTAGTCAGCTCGTGCTCAGCCACGTGGCGCTCCCTGGTGCGCGCGATCGCTTCCAGTGGGACCACGCGGCCTTCGCGGAGATCTCGTCCTTTGGCAAGTGGGTGTTCATCAGCACGTTGATCACGTTCGCCGCCCAACGTCTTGACGTCATGGTGCTCGGCAAGCTGCTGCCGCTCGCCATGCTGGGTGTCTACAGCATGGGCCAGCTCGTCGCGCGTGTGCCGGAGCAGGTGTCGACACAGCTGATCGGCTCGGTGCTGTATCCGATGTTCTCAGCCGCGTATCGCGTGGGCCCGGAGGAGCTGCGCACGACCTTCACCCGCGTACGGCGCGTCGTAATGCCCGCCGGCATGTTCATCGTGGTCGGCGCAGCCCTTGCCGCGCCCCCATTTTTCGAGATCTTCTTCGACGATCGCTATGTCGATGCCGGCTGGATTACGCAACTCAGTCTGCTGCGCATTTGGTTTACGTTCACGATGTCTTCCGCCGGCTACACGCTAATGGCAATGGGCAATTCCGGTGCGATCGCGGGTTTGAACGCGGTGCGCCTGTTGGGAACCACGGTGGGTGCGTTCATCGGGTATTGGCTCGGTGGGCTGCCGGGCTTCATCCTCGGTCTCGCGCTCGGCTCCGCGTCGGGCTACGTGACCGTGTCGCGCTTGCTTGCCAAGCACGGTCTCGCCAGCTTCCTGACGGACATGCGCTTTACCGTGATCGGCATCGCGGTCACTTGCCTCGGCGCCTACATGCCCCGCGCCCAGCCCGCGGCGTTGCAGTACGGGCCTTGGACGGCGCTCGCCGTCGCGATCTTGCTGCTCGTGCCCTTGGCAGTTTGGGTGGTCCCGCCGTTGCTGCGCATGCGCCGAAGCGCGGGTCGCTGACGCGAGCACGGCCGTGATCTCACGCGTGTCGTCGCGCCAATTAGACGTCGCGCAGGACGAGCGCGAGGTTGTGGCGCCAGTCCTGCATTGGCCCGACCAGGGCTTCGGTCTCCGTTAGGTCCAGCACGCTGTACGCCGGGCGTGGCGCGGGTCGCACGAACTCAGCCGACGTGCACGGCTCGACCTTGCAAACTGGATTCGCGTGCGCGGCGATCGTGCTCGCGAAATCGAACCACGTGCACTCGCCACCATCGGTGATGTGGTGCATTCCAGCGGCGCCCGCTTCGAGCATGCGCAACGAGGTCAGGGCAAGCTGCACGGCGCTGGTGGGTCGTCCGCGCTGATCGTTGACGACCCGCAACGACGTCCGCTCCCGCGCGAGCTTTGCGATCGTTCGGACGAAGTTGTTGCCCCACGCCGCGTAGAGCCAGCTCGTACGCGCAATCATGTAGCGACAACCGGAAGCTTCGACGCGCTGCTCGCCGACAGCCTTGCTGCGTCCATAGGCGTTGAGAGGATCGCGCGGTTGATCGACGCGATACGGCCTGGACGCGCAACCATCGAAGACATAATCGGTGCTGTAGTGCACGAGCGTCGCGCCGATAGCCGCGCAACGATCCGCGAGCATGCCCACAGCGTCGCCGTTGACGCGCGTGGCGTCCGCTTCGCGTGTCTCGGCACCGTCCACGTCGGTCCACGCTGCGCAGTTGATCACCAGACCCGTGCCTTCGGACACGCCCGCCTTCACGTGCGCCTCCTGCGTCATATCGAACGCTGGATACGTCAACGTCGAGAACGTCGCGCCGCGCGCATGCAACAGGTCGTGCCAGGCTCGTCCGAGCATCCCGTCAGGGGCAATCAAGAGGATACCGCCCATGCTCGCGAGATCACTCTGCATAGGTCGGCAACCTTTCGTGCGGGATCTGCGACAAGCGTGGGTGGCGGCGATCCTTCTCCGAAAGCACCGGATCCGCGATAGGCCACGTCACGCCCACGTCGGGATCGTCCCAGGCCACGCCCAGCTCCGCCTCAGGGTGATAGACGTCGGTGCACTTGTACGAAAACAACGCGCTCTCGCTGGTCACGCAGAAGCCATGCGCAAAACCCGCGGGCACGAAGAGCTGGCGGTGATTCTCCGCAGAGAGCTCGTAACCGACCCAATCGCCGAACGTCGGCGAGCCGCGGCGAACGTCAATCGCAACGTCAAATACTGCGCCCTGTACAACCTGGACCAGCTTGCCCTGACCGTGTGGATTCTGAAGGTGCATGCCCCGCAGGATCCCGCGCGCCGACCGCGACATGTTGTCCTGGACGAACGCCAGGTCGATCCCGTGAGCGCGGTAGCGGTCCAGGGACCACGTCTCGACGAAGAATCCTCGCGCATCGCCGAACACCTTTGGCTCGACCAGTAGCACCCCTGGCAGACGCGTTTGACTGACCTGCATCAGAACGTTCCGCTCGCCACGTCTTGGAGGTACTGGCCGTACGCTGTCTTCGCGAGCGGCGCGGCGAGCGCGAGCAAGTCAGCTTGTGAGATCCACGCCTGACGAAAGGCGATTTCTTCGGGACATGCGACTTGAAGCCCCTGCCGTGTCTCCACGGTTTGGATGAAGTTCGCTGCCTGCAGCAACGCTTCCGGCGTACCCGTATCGAGCCACGCGACGCCGCGACCTAGCTTCTCGAGGCGCAACAGGCCCCGATCAAGGTAGAGGCGGTTGAGATCGGTGATTTCCAGCTCTCCGCGCGCCGACGGGTTCAGGCTTGCCGCGAGCTCGACCACGTTGCGATCGTAGAAGTAGAGCCCCGTGACCGCGTAGTTGCTCTTGGGCACCTGCGGCTTCTCTTCCAAGCCGACCACGGTGCCGGAAGCATCGAATTCGGCAACGCCATACGCGCTCGCGTTGCGCACCCAATAGCCGAACACCGTGGCGCCGTGATCCCGCTGCGCAGCGGCGCGCACAAGACCTTGAAATCCGTGCCCGTAGAAGATGTTGTCGCCGAGCACAAGCGCGCACGGATCGCCAGCAATGAACTTACGACCGAGCAAGAACGCTTGCGCGAGGCCATCGGGGCTCGGCTGCGCTTCGTATGCGATCTCCATGCCCCACTGGGATCCATCGCCGAGCAGCGTCTTGAACAGCGCTTGCTCGTGCGGCGTTGTGATCACGAGAACCTTGCGGATCCCGGCCAGCATCAACACCGACAGCGGGTAGTAAACCATCGGTTTGTCGTAGATCGGCATCAACTGCTTACTGACGGCGCGCGTCAAGGGGTGCAGGCGCGTTCCGCTGCCACCCGCGAGGATGATGCCCTTCTCAATCATCGTTCGGCTCCGTTCCGCGGCTCAACGTGCGGCGTAGTTCGCTTCGATCCAATTTCGATATTCGCCCGAGCGCACCTGCTCAACCCAGTCGCGATGCGCCAGGTACCAGCGCACGGTCTTGCGCATGCCCGTGTCGAACGTCTCACGCGGCGACCAGTGGAGCTCCCGCTTCAGCTTGCTGGCGTCGATCGCGTAGCGCAGGTCGTGTCCGGGGCGATCTTTCACGTACGTGATGAGATCCGTGAGCTCCTTGTGCGGGGTGCCCGTTTCCTCGGCGATCAATCGACACAGCGTGTGCACGACATCGATGTTTCGAACTTCGTTGTTGCCGCCGATGTTGTATGTGCCGCCAAGCTCCCCACGCTCGATCACGGTCCAGATCGCTTCGCAGTGGTCCTCGACGAAAAGCCAGTCACGGACGTTCAAGCCTTGCCCGTAGACAGGCAGCGGCTTGCGATCGAGCACGTTCATAATCATCAACGGAATCAGCTTCTCAGGAAACTGCAGCGGTCCGTAGTTGTTTGAGCAGTTGGTGATCTTTGTCGGCAACTTGAAGGTCCGAGCGTAGGCGCGCACCAGGTGGTCGCTCGCTGCCTTGGACGCCGAGTACGGGCTCGACGGGTCGTAGCGTGTCTCCTCGGTGAAATGCCCCGTGTCGCCCAGGGAACCGTAGACTTCGTCGGTGCTGACGTGGTGGAACAGCGCGCTGGGTGACTTCACATGGGTGCGGAAGGCTTCCAGCAACGTGAAGGTGCCTTCGATGTTCGTGCGCACGAACTCGCGCGGGCCGAGGATGCTGCGGTCGACATGGCTCTCCGCGGCAAAGTGCACGACCAAATCCGGCGTGTGGCGTGCGAAGATCTCATTGACGGCTTCGGCGTCCACGATATCGATTTTCGCGAGCGTGTAGTTCGGACGGTCAGCGATCGGCTGCAGGCTCGCCAAGTTGGCGGCGTAGGTCAGCTTGTCGACATTGATGAACTGGTGCTGCGGATAGCGCGGCACGAACAGGTTGAGGAAGTTGGCGCCGATGAAACCCGCACCACCTGTGACCACGATTCGCATAAACCTGCCTGAAGGATAAGAGAAGACAGAGCCAACGTCGGAAGGCGCGGTCGGTATAAATGATGCGTTCAGGCGCCGCAAACGTTGCGTCGACGCGTCATATCCATAGGTCCATCCGGCCGAACCCGAGCGCCCAGACGGCGATCAACGCGTTGCTCACCGCGTGCGCAAACACCGCCTCGCCCAAGCTGCCACGTCGCGCCTGGAGCACCGCGAAGAGAGCGCCTGCAACCGTCCCGGCCACCCATTGCTGGTGGAGCGCACCAAACGCCAGAGAGGACACGCCGACTGCGATCCATGAGGTTCGGTGCCAAGGCACCGACGCGAAATCATGGCTCACCACGCGACGCAGCAAGTAACCACGAAACGCCCGTTCTTCGACGATAGGAATCACCACGATCGAGCCCACAAGCTTGAAGAAGATCCACGCGGAGCGCTCGAAGGGCGAGAGCGCAACCAATGGTGAAGCCGCGCCGTCAGCGCGCTGGTAATCCGCGGGTGCAAGCGCCAACCACAGCACGAACACGAGCGCGCCAACCCCCGCTGCCTCCAGCGTGACCTGCCACGACTGACTTGGGCGCAGCCGGTGGCGATACGCGTAGAGCGCTCCCGCGCCAGCCAGCACACGCAAGAAGTACGCGCGGTCCAGACCTGTCGAAAACAGGCCAGTGACGAGCGCGGCGGCAATCAACGCCAGCAGCGGGACGACGTACGGTGCAACCGGGTTGTCGCTCTCGACGCTCTCCACCGAGTCGCGCGAGAACCAGGGTGCACTACGGGACCACGCAACGATTCCCAAGCCCACCGCACAGAAGAAGATCCATCCTGCTTTCGAATGGAATCCACCGAGCGCGACACGCGGTGACACATGGAGCCCCACCAGGATCAGGGCGGCGATGCGCAGGATGTTCCCCACCAAGACGGCGAGCACGCCGATCGGCACGAGCGCGAGCGCATTGGGGAATCGAAGCGATCCGCGCGTGGTCCACAAGTACGCGCCCAGAAACACCGCAGTGAGGCCGATACCTTCGTAGCCCGAACAGATCGGTGCAACCGTGACGTAGAAGCGCTGCGATCCGACCTCCGCCGTGATCGGGTCAAAGACCAGATCGCGCACGCTCCACTGCAGCAAGAAAGCCACTCCGTAGAGCGTAATTTGGCCCAACCCCTGCCACAGCTCGAGCGAGAGGAATCCCGCGCCCCAGGCCACCAGCGCCACCGCGGCGCTGCGCGCGAGGGCTGGTGAGGCTTCGCGCAAGAACGCGACCCAAATTCTGGCGCTGGCGACGGCGAGGGCGAGCGCACCCAACAACACAGCCGCGAGGGCGAGCCATGCCCACGTCCACGGCACGTCGTCCGGCGCCATCACCTGCGTCCCAAAGAGTCGATCGGTGACGGCAAGGAACAACGCGTACGCGGTGAAATGCGCAAGCAGCCAACCAGCGCGCCAACGCGGTACGCCGGATGCGTGCGTCAGTCGGCGCCAAATCCCCAAGAGGTGGGAGCCGAACAAGACCGAAGCAAGCGTCGCGAACACAACAGCAAGCGGCGCCAGCGCTCCAAGGCGGCCGAGCCATGCGCCACCACCCGTCGAAGCCAGCTTGGGCAGAGCATCGTAAAAGAGAGACAGCGCCAGGTACTCAGCCAGGAGTATGGCGACGCCATAAAGTGGAATGCGCGACGGCAATCGTTGTTGGCTCGCCGGCTGAACTTGCTCAATCACTCCCGCGCATCTACCACGAGCCTAGATCCTTCGTGCGCCCAGTCCGTGGTGCTTCGCGACGCGTGATTCACGCAACCATGCCCGCGGAACCACGACGCCCGCGACGCAACACGGCGACACCTCCAAGAAGCAACACGAGACTTGAGCCCGCTGCCCTCGGGTCCAGCTCTGGCACCTGCCGCTGTCCGTGATTGTCTTGCCAACCGGGACGGTGGACACGAGAGGCTCGCCGCGAAAGGCGATGACGGGTAACCCCGTGGTACTGCGCGTCGGCTTCCACCGGGAGGAGTAAGAACACGCCGGCCAACAACGCGACACTGAAGATGAAGGTTTTCATGGTGTTCACCGCCCTTGTCTAAGCACAATCCGCGCCAGGTGCGCCCCACCGCTTTTGGGGGGACTTTTCGTCAGTCACACAACCTGCCGCGATGTGGGACAAGGCGTGGTGTACAGCAGGTTGCACGGCCTGCGCAAGGGGATGACCTCCCAGAACCGGGATATTTTCAACCTCAACAAGGGACGTATCGGCCGGCGCCAGGAAGCCGGAATCAGCGCGAAAACTTCACAATAAGGGCGGCTCGCCCCGCGCGCCGCATGGGCGCTACGCGCAGGCGTTCGACGGCCTTTTCCACGCAGCCCGGTGTGCGCTTTTGATCTTCCAGCGCCGCCCGCGTGACCTGGCCGCTGACCGCGCCGTCCCGCGCAACGCGAACGTCCACGTCGATGGCGCCTTCGGGACTCATGCCCTGGCGGCCGGCGCGACGGCGGCAATCTAAGAAGCCAGAGAAGCCCTCACGCAACGCGACCACCAGGCCGCGCGCTAATTCTGCGCCGCCCTCGCCCGCCGCGCGCGCTTCGAAGGCAATCTCTTCGCCATCGGTGTGCCAGCGCCCCACGTGGTTACCATCAGGCGTGGTCTCCACGTTGGCCACGAAATCACCCGCGCGCGCCTCGAGGGCCGCCTGGCCGCGCGCCCGGGTGTTGTCGAAGGACAAGGTTACCTCCACCGCTGCAGGACGCTCCACGCCACGCAGCTCAAGGCGTCGGAAGATCTTTCCAATGCAGGCGCTGAGCTCCTCGTCCGAACCGTCGACTTCGGTCAGCTCAATCGAGGGCGCGCTGCGGCCCGGTTCCAGCACAATCACGGCTCGCATGCCACCCACGGTCGCGGGCCGGGTTGCAACGATCTTCGAGTAGCAGGCTCGCACCGCGGGCATCTGTGCGCTGATTTCCCGCGTCATCGCTGCGAGTCGATCGGACAGGGTGGCACGGATGCCCTTGATCGCGAGGCGAACGTCGGAACGGACTGCCACCACCGCTTCGCCCTGCTGCATCCCGCTGTTGGCGACGCCTTCCGCCGGCGGCTGCTGCGCCCCTGCGACCGTGACCGGAAGACTGACGGCCAGAACCCATCCCAACAACACGCGTCGAATCATGGCTGCTTCCCTTCCGAAGTGTGATGTCCCGGTTTGGGGCGTACGCTTTCCCCCGCTTCACCCACATCGTTCTGAGGCAGGGACACGGTGAAGACCGTCTCTCCAGGACGGCTATTTAGCGCGATCGTCCCGCCGTGGTCCTCCACCACCTTGCGCACGATGGCCAGACCGAGACCGGTCCCGCCTGGGTTGCCGTGGGTCATGAAGGAGTCGAAGACCCGCTCGCGGATCGCCTCCGGCACACCCGGGCCGTCGTCGGTGAAGCGCATCACGAGCGCTCCTGACTCGGCACGGCTGACCTCGATCACGAAGTGGCCTTGGCGGCCGGCCATCGCCTGCGCCGCGTTGCGCGCAAGGTTGTGAACTGCGCGCTGAATCTTGTGCTGATCGAACCAGGCCACGCCGTGATCGTTGAGGCGAAGCTCGATCTCGAGACCGCGACCGTCGAGTTGGAGCTTCAGCTGCTCCAATAGCTCCTCGAAGAACTCACGCAGGTACACCTTGCGGACCCAGAGCTTGGTGTCACCGCGGGCGAACGCGAGAATCTCGCCGGTCATCGCGTTGATCAGCTCAATCTGACGCTGGATGCTCTGCACGAGACGCGAACGCTCCGCGGCATCGCCCTCCTCGCCAAGGAAACGCGCGTAGCCTGTGATCACCGTCATCGGCCCGCGTAGATCGTGCAGCACGCTCGAGAGCAGCTGGCCGATCGTCGACAAGCGTTCCTGATGCTCGCGGCGCTCGCGGGTACGCGCCAAGCGAATCGACGTCGACACGTGACCGGCGATCACGCTCGCAAGCTTGAGGTCGTCATCGGTGAACCCCGTACGTCCGTGCGCCTTGTTCAGAAGCTCCAGCGCGCCTCCGCGCTCACCCAGCAGAAGCGGCACGCACAACACCGAGCGAGGGCGGTAGCCGGTTTCGTCCGCGATCGATTGGGAGTGCCGCGGATCGAGCGTGACGTCGTTGACAATTTGAGGCTGTCGATTGGTTGCGACCCAGCCGCAAATGCCTGAACCAGCGGGGATCCTAAGACGTTTGACGGCGTTTGGATCACCGCCGACCGCGCAGCGAAAGCGCAAATCTCCGGTTGATTCGTCTTCGAGAAAGATCGACCCGGCTTCGGCGTCGGTCGCGTGCATCGCACGCGCGAGCACACCTTCCAACAGCTCGTCCAGCTTCAAGGCGCCGGCGGAGACCTGCGCGATCTCGAACAGAACGTCGAGCTCACGCACCTTGCGCTCGAGCTTCTCCTTGGTCTCGAGCAGCTCCATGTTCTTGCCGACCACGGACAGGAACAGCTTCGAGTTCTCAATCGAGACCGCGGCCTGCGCTGCCAACGCGACCAACATGCTCTCGTCGTCGAGGGTGAAGTACCCCTCGCGCTTGTTGAGGACCTGCAGCACACCGATGATGCGACCGTGGTGGTTGCGCACCGGCACACAGAGCGTCGATCCAGATCGATATCCGGTGCGTCGATCCCACTCAGCGTTGAAGCGAACGTCTTGGTAGGCATCCTTGACGTTCAACGTGCGACCGGTCTGCGCGACCCAACCGGCGAGACCTTGCCCGCGCTGGATCCGAACCTCGTACGACTGGCCCGCGTGCGTGATCTTGGAGGTGAACTCGCCGGTCTCGTCGTCGATCAGGAACAACGTCGCACGATCGGCATCGATGATGCGCGCAACGCGCGTCAGCAGCAGATCGAGCAACTCATCGAGATGCAGGGTCGAGCCAAGCGCCTGGCCGATGTCTTGAAGCGCGCGGAGCTTGCCTTGCTCGCGCGCCAAGTCGGCTTCCAGCTCTCGAATGCGAAATGCGGCGTCGATCGCCATACGGCAGTCTCACACGCTGCCAAAGATCACCGCAATGACGCGCGGCGGCGCGTTGTCGTCGCAAATCAGAAGCCTTCGCGCATCTCCACACGCTCGCCCAAGCCGACGTCGTAGTTCGATCGCGTCATCAACGCGATCGAGACGTTCTTGCGCACTTTCACGACACGCAGCTCTGCCACCACCTCATCGGGATACTCTGTCGGCGCGTAGCGCGGTCCGGGCACAATCGAGCCCATGTTCGTCGGCGAGGTTCGCAGTGAGTCACGCCACTCGTCGCCGCGTCGAATCACAAAGAAGCGGTTGCCCGCCTCGACGCCTTCTTCCTGACCCGCGTTGATGAACACGACGATGCCCTCGGCGATCAGGTCGCGTTGCTGCACCGTGGCGATGATCTTGGCGACGACGTCCTTGGCGTTGCGACGCGGCGGAACGAAGTCGAAGCGACGCTCGACCTCAGCGACGCGATAGCCGCGTTCGATGGAGTCCAACGCCTCCGTGATCACTGCCCGCGCCACATGGCGCTCGGGATCGAAGCTGCGCACCGTGACGGTGCCAAAGATGCGAACCAGCGTTCCCTGCTCGCGCTCCATCCGTTCGTCGCGGTTCACTTGGCGAAACAACGCAAACTGCTGACCGGGTCGCACTTCCGCGTTGTCGGCGAACTTGACGTACACCTCATCGGTGACGCCGAGCAGCATGTGCTCTTCGGGTGCGCCGACGACAGTGCCCGCAGTCTGGAGCGCTTCGGCGTCCAGGTAACCTTGATCGCGCAGGAACACGGTGCCGGGCTTGAACTCCGCAAGCGGCACGACGACGTTGAGCGCCTCTTCACTACCAGGCTGCGCAGCGGCGGTGGGCTCGGTTCCCGGCGCGGTCAACGGAGGCGTCAGTCGAATGTTCGAATCTGGATAGATCCAGTGCGGGTTCGTGATGTCCGGATTGAACGACCACACCTGCGGCCATTGCCACGGATCGCCCATATAGTGGCCCGTGATGGTCCAGAGCGTGTCGCCTTGCCGCACCGTGTAGACGTCGGGTACCGCGGCCGCTCGCGTGTTCGATCCAACGCGGTAACCGCGACCTTCCCGTTGGGCTTCTTCCAAGGAGCTCGGACCATCGTCCGCGGGCGCCTCCTCACCGAAGTAGTCTGCGTAGTCCGTGTCCTCGAACTCGTCGCCCTGAGCCGCCGCGAGGAGCGGTAGTCCCAGCAGCAACGGCAAGCTCAAACTGGACCGAAACACTGAGCCCATCACGCACCCTCCTTGGAAGCGGCGCGCGCGGCGGCACTTGCAGGAAATTGTTCGACCACTCGCCGGAAGAAACCCTGAGCGCGCTGCTCGTCGCCCAGACGTTGGTGACACATCCCAATCTTGAGCATCGCGTCGGCCACCTTCTCACTGCGCGGGAAGCGCACGCTCAGCGCCTCGAACTCCGCCAAGGCGCGTTCGTAGTCTCGCTTTGCATAGAAGGCTTCGGCTCTCCAGAACATGGCGCGGTCCGTCAGCTCCTGATCGGGGTACTTCGAAAGGAATTCTGTCAGGGCCGAAAGCGCGGCGTCAAAATCCCGGTTGCGCACCATCGTCAACGCGGCGCGGTACTCCTGGCGCGCGCGCTCGTCCACGCTCGCAGAATCGATCGGCGGCGCTGGAGGAAAGGGCTGCATCACCGCCTGGGTCGCAGCAGCGGCGCTCGATGGCAACGGCGCGACCGGCAAGCGATCTGGAGCTCCTGGCGGCGCCATCGGCAAAGCCAACGGAGCGCGCGCGGCGACAGGCGGCGGCTCGCCCATCGAACGAAGCAAGGGTCGACGCTCCCTGGAGCGCTGCGACTCTGTTTCGTCCGGCGGCTCTGCCTCGCGGGTGTCGGCTTCAGCATCCACTTGCGGCGCACGCGCGGCGCCGATGCGAATCACGTCCGGTCGCGCTCCTTCACGCTGCTGGAGCAACACGCGCATCTCGCGCGCCTCCGCTTCGACCAACCCCAAGCGCGCCTCGAGCTCCGTGATGCGACGCGATTGTTCCTCGTCGCGCACGCGGTGCGCCGTCGCGTCACCGGTACTCATCGGCTGAGGCAGCGGATGGGCGACTTGCGTCTGACTGGCAGCGCAGCCCAACGACATGCTCGCAAGCAACGGAACGTAAATGGATCGCACGCAGCCTCCTCGGCGCCTCGGCTCTGGTCCGAGCCTAGGGAGGGGTACGCAACGCGGTCAAAAAACCCGCGTGACTACTGCGAGGGCAAGCGCATGCGCGGATCGGTTCGATCGACCGGTGCAGGGCCCTTCTCGCCCAGCACTCGATAGATCTTCAGCTCGGCGGCCTTGCCCTTGACCTTTGCCGGCGGCAGCTCTTCAACGTCGAAGTAGTCACGCACACGCTCGAAGGTGTTGTGACTAATGATGATCTGATCCGCTTGTGCC
>JACZCZ010060493.1_pt1 | contig 47855 bp, 66 predicted proteins | sample 8641811 | NCBI WGS metagenome assembly JACZCZ01 (sample SAMN15324610, study PRJNA640507) | soil metagenome | isolation source: intercropping peanut in the first line | place: China: Luxin town, Laibin City, Guangxi Province | collected 2019-07-25 | depth 10cm m | reverse complement strand
CTTCCTCAACCCCTGCCCGCCGTTGGCGTCCTTCCAGCACTCGTCTTTGAATGCGCAGTAGGAGCACCCTACTCCGAGTTTTCTATTCCCAGATTTTCCGTCGGGCTGATCCTCGTAGCAGCGAGGCGGAGGAGTTTCGTCTTTGATGATAGATCGAAGGTGCTGAATTCGGGGTAGCGGAGGATTTCCGCGAATGTCGTATCCATCGATTTCCGCGAGGCAGATGTCGCCGTGAACTTTATCGGCAACCAAGAAAGCCCCTCGTCCTCCTTCGACGTCTCCTGACTCGCTAAGTGCGTTGCAATAGCCACCAAGCTGGGGGATATACCCGAAGGCGTCCTCAATTTTGAACTCCCCTGATCTGAATTTCTGGAAACTGTAAGACGACGCGCTCTTGGCATCGACTACGACACCATCGATGATGGCATCGATATGCCCTTTGACGCCATCGACGTCGACTTCTTCCTGCATCCGAGTGACTTCGTGGCCCGCCTCCATCGCGAGGAAGAGGAGCAGGACCTCGATGCAATCGCCGTATAGGAATTTAAAATTCTGTTTCCCGGGCATTTTCTCTGCCGCTTCGGGCTTGTTGGCGGCGTACCAGAGCTGTCGATCTTTCTTTCCGAGTGACGAGAAGCGCAGGACGGCTTCACCCGTCTTGACTTCTCTCTTAGTCAGGCGGGACCGGAGGAGGTCTTTAAACGCCTCCCCCGCCCACTGGACGTTCTCTTCGGAGACTTCATGATCGCAGTCGTCTGACAGGATGGCGTAGATGTCATCCGGCAGAGTCCTGAGGTCGCGTCTCTCTTTCTGTCCCGTCAATACTTACTCCTCGTCGTTCTCTTGGAAGATGTTAACAGCCTCGCTGTAGCCCTCCCAGTTATCGACACCGGCGGCGTACAACGCCGTCAAGAACTCGTCGGCCTCGACCAGTCTCAGATAGTCTGCATGGCTGATTTCAATCGTTTCCTGTTCCATTACGCAGCCAACTTCAAGGCGTTGCCTTCGGCAACTTTGAGACCACGTCGCTTAGCACCACGGACGGCGTCACGGCGACGAGTGTAGAGGCCGACTTCGTTCCCCTCGGCGTCGAGGAGGAGGAAGCCTCGGATAGGCGGGGTTACTCGGTAGTCGGTGCTATCGAAGATGGCGGCGTCCCTCGTGCCTTCGACTCCGATAAGCTTGTCGAGGTCTTCGTCTTTGCCCGACCAGATGTAATTGAATGCATATTTGAGCTTCGTGAACATGTTGTTCTCCTGAAAATGGAGTCCGATGTCTCTCAACGAGACTCTCTCAAGGCGGTGAAGGCTCGGACAAACACCTTCGAGATTTGGCAGATCGACGAGGACTCGAACCCCGCTATCCGGTTTTGGAGACCGGTGCATCGCCCCTAAATGCTTTCGACCCAAGGGGGGTTAAAAGGGTGCCTCGTCGTCGAGATCGTCAGTAGGGTTGTTCGGCTCCTGTGCTCGACCTTCATCGACGCGTCCGCCACCGAAGTACTCGTCGTCGTCACCCAGAGGTGCAAACTCTTCGATCTCAAACGGGACGTGTTCGAGGACACGAATGGCCTGAATATAGAGGCCACGGGGACGACCGGCGACTTTCGGGGGGAGGCGGAACTTGACGTCCGCAACCGAGAGGTTCCCGATGAGCTTGTTATCCGGCCACGGATTGCCCTGTGCGTCAACGATCTTGATCGGGTCGTTCTTCACACGGTTGCCATCACGGTCGGTACGGAACTCCTTCTGACGGAAAGAGAGGTACTTCTCACGGCGGGTGTCGTTAGCCTTCGGTTCCTTCAGCTTGTCTGCGACACCGAGGCGCTTAATCTCTGCCAGACCATTCTCGTCCGGGGTGACGTCTACCGACCATTCTCGTTCGTCGGTAAACGTATTCATACGCGGCTCACCAATGACCTTGGCCCAGTTGAGGGTTCCGCGAATCACGTGCGTGGTGGCTTTACTGGTCATATATTATTACCTTTCTTATATTATTTTCTATGAAGGATAATAAGTTCCTTACCCTACTTATACATTATACCACGTTTCCTTCCGTTTGTCAAGAGAAAAATCGCTTCCGATGCAACTTTTTTACCGCGACGTGTACCGACAGCCAAATCGTGCCGATACAGCCTAGGAAACCTGTGACGAATCCTGCTGCGAAGATCACAGCGACACCGTCAGGGGTTCCCAGCCGGGGTTCTCTCCCGGATACCCACGGGGATTACAGACAACACGGACGCCGTCTACCACCTTGTCACAGGCTGCATGGGTGTGCCCGTGGCACCATGCCCGGATTTGACCAGAGTACTCTGTCAATAGTGGGCGGAGTAAAGGATTCCAGTACCATTCGTTGGAAAACGATCCTTGGTATTTCGGGTCTAGCGTCTCCTCACAGGGGCTCATATGCGTCACCACTACTCCCTTTAGCTGAAGGTCCTTCCACGACTGTAAGGTGGCTCGGAGGGCATTTGCGTCCCGTTCTGCGAGGCGATTCATCTCGTCGGCACTCACCACCATCTTCCGAGAGTCGTTCATGTAGTTTTTCCACAGCGGTTCGTCCGTCACTGTATACCATCCTGTACGGAGTACTACCGGGGGGAAGTCGTCTTGTTCTACATAGGCAGGAAACTCCTCCCGGAAGCGGGCCTCCGTCTCAAAGATGTCTCGTCCCGAGCTTGCATTCGCATAGTGTTCATGGTTGCCGGGGCAGGACATAACTGTATGCCCCTTCTTGTCTCGTAGTTTTCCGCACAGGAACCGGAGGCATTCGAGGCCGTTGGTTGTGTCCCCCGCAATGATGACGTTCTTTTCTAGTTTGTTATAGTTGATACTCTCCTGCGGGAAGTCGGCGTGAAGGTCTGACATCAAAGTGAATTTCATTTCAATCCCCTTTCAGAAAGGATTTGGTCGAGTTCAATCGGACGGAAATTAGTCCGCTCGACACAGGCGCAGTAGTACCGTTCGTCGGCAAACGGCAGCAGAGACTCTGACATCACTACGTTGTTATGTGTATGCCCGTGGATGTTAAGCTGCCACCGTGATAGGCTGCCCGGATGGATCGGGATATGCGACATAATGAAGCCCTTCTTCACTACGTACCCCCGGACGTCATCGAAGAGGTCGAAGTACTTCCTCATCTTCGGGGGCTCGTGGTTGCCCGGTACGAGGACTTTGCGGCCCTTCATCCGGGAGATAGCAGCTCTCATATTCGCTGCAGAAAAAGCAACGTCCCCTAGAATATAGACGCGGTCCGAATCCGAGACAAGCTCGTTGTACCATTCGATCATCTCCTCTGTCATCTCGTCGGCGTCGTCCCACGGACGGAGAGGACTACCGTCGTAGTTCGTGAACTTACAGATGTTTCCGTGGTAGAAGTGGGGATCGCTATAAACCCATGTCTTAGTCATACTTCCTCCTCAGTGAGTTTGGCTCCACGTACGCCCGACTTTTGCGTCACCCTCGATTTCGATGTTATATCCAAAGAACTCACCAGCCTTACGAAAGCAAGGCAGGGCAGCCCTGATGAATTCATCCACAACATTCTTCCTGACCCGCCATTGCCACTCGTCGTGGATGTCGGCAACCTTGAATGCGTCATTCTCCCATCCTCTCTCTGTCACGATCTTGTCGACGAAGATCAACGCGAGCTTCATCAACTGAGACTCGTCACCCTGTAGCTTATACGGGATGACCATATGGGGAGAAGGGACAAGGATCGGCGTACCGGAACACAACGTAATTCGTCCGGTGTTAGCCAGTTCCTCCTGTAGGCGCTCAATCGTCGCCTGAAAGCCGGGGATGTTGGCGATAATCCCCTGCCGGAGAGCCTCGCCTTCCTTCGCGGTGAGCTTTGTCCCGAACTGCGCCTGATCGGCAGCGATACGTCCGCCGCCGCCGCCCATCATGATGGTGTAGTAGGCTTTCTTGGCGGCTGGCTTGTTGGCGAGTCCTAGTACTTCGATGTTTCGCTTATGAATATCGCCATGGAGACTAAGCTCCTTGAAAGGCGCGACCTCGTCTTCACCGACAGTATCGATGCAAGAATGGATGAGGCAGCGATTCTGAATCCCAGTCCCATCAATACCGACGAGAACGAAGTCTTCATCCTCGCCAGCCCACCAGAGATCGCGACATTCATAAGTCCATGCTCCTTCCTCGCCTAGGAGGATGTTGTCAGATTTATCCATCCTAACAGATGGAATGTTAGCTGAATTAGGATTACTATGACGGTAACGCATAGTACTCGCAATAAAGAGGCGGCCATGGATACAGCCAGTATCATGGTTATAAGCCTCCAACCAAGTGTTGACCATATTGGCACGGGAATTGACAACGATCCACTTCGCCAGCGCCTTGAGTTCGGACTTCCCCGACACCTCTGCGAATGCGAGGAGCTCGTCTTCGTCGACCTTAGGATTGCCTGCCTTCGTCTTGTTTACTGGTTTCCAGCCGAGTTCAAGAAGCTTTTCAATTCGTTGGGGCGGGCTTCCAAGATTGAAACATACGTCGTCGTAAGCAGTATAGCTTCCGTCGGGGTTATCCCGTAGTTCAGGGTATTGCTCAAGGTGTCGGAGATATCCCGTAGTCCGTTCACCATTCTTTTTACGACCTTGTGCAAAGGTTTTGACGGCTTGTCGGCGGGGAGGCCAAAGCCTATAGATTTCATTCTTTAGTTCTTCCTCTCTCGCACGAAGCTCGGCATAAAGCGCCGTAGCCTTTTTGTAATTGAACGGAAACCCGTTCCGTCGTTGCTTGTTCTGGATGATATGCCAAGCAAGATGCTCCAACCTCGCCCCGTCTTCCGTAAATCCAACACTTCGCATCCGTTCGGATAGACGAACAAACAGGAGTCCGACAAGAAGGGTATCTCGACGACAATATCGTAGCATCTCTGGCGAGAGCCGAGAGAAGTCGTCAAAATCTCCTTTAGGGTATCGGAGTCTAAGACCCCATGATTCGAGGCTATGGCCTCCTTTAAACGTGGGACTATAGAGTTGTGAGAGTACGAAGGTGTCAACTACTTTCCTTTCACTGATCTCTGCCCCCCAGAACTTGTTAAGCATCGGCATGTCGTAGCTTAAGAAATTATGCCCTACGAATATAGCCTTCGGATTATCTCGCCTCCACGCCGCAAATTCCTCACGACTTGTGAAGTTATGCTCAACCTTGGTGACGAGGTTGACGACGACGCCGCACCAGATGGTCGTGGCTTTATCGAGGAGGTTGTCGGCTTCAATGTCTGCCGCCCAATGATTGATTGTTGGTGTCAAGTACATACTTTGCCCATTCTCCCAAGGCTACCAACTCTTCGAGAGTTGAGTCATTTTTATTTCTGTTGGCCCGGTAGGAAACAATTTGTACGGCGAATCCTTTATAGGGGGAGGGCGAGCTGGTCGGCGTCAGATACATTTATCTTTAACTCCTTCAATTGCCTATAGGCGCATATCTGCAAGGGAATATGGGCTCGACAGAGTTCGGGAAGGAGCTTGGTCTTCTCTTCTAGGTACACCTTCGCGAAGTCGGGGTCGTTCTTGACGATTGATCGGGTGTTAGAGATCAGGTCGGCAACCTTAATCGTTTGGGCGGTATCCGACACCTCCCCTAGTCGGATACGTTCGGCCTCCTTACGAAAAGCCCGATTGCCTTCGACCGGAACCTCTGTAAGTTCCTCTACCAGCCCGAGGACTGCGGCTCCAAACATCGCCCCGATCTCTTCTTTCGCAACATCGGTGTCCTCAAGAACGTCGTGGAGAATGGCCGCGCACAGGGCGTCTTCGTCCTCCGCAAGACCCCCAAGTTCGGCACAGATGGTAGCAACCTCGATGGGGTGGACGATATAAGGCAGCCCACTGTACTTCCGGACTTGCCCTATATGTGCTCTTGCCCCGAAGACGATTGCGAGTTCAACTTTAGAAAGGTTGGTCTGTGTCATTGATAGCAAGTCCTTCTTCATACTTAGTGATAGCGACGTCATCCATCGGTGCGACTACTCCGGTGGCGTCGTCGAAGAACAACCACTCACACGGTCCTGTACGACCTGCGAAGCGGTTCTCAGTCACCGTGATCTTCGTGACGTTACGGCGCCAAGGATCGGGGTCGAGCTTGTTACGCTCCAGCCGGACGATCATATTCGAGAGCTGCTCAAACGCCATCGTGCCACGGATTTGGCCGTTACGGTTCTGGTGGATGACCCCGATGAGGCAGATGTCGAGTTCGACAGTCAGTGTCTTAAGACGGGTCGCGATCTCATCGAGCTGTTTCCGTTCATCTCCCGATTGGTCCGAAGCAAGTATGCTAAAGTGGTCGAGGATAATATATTTGCATCCGAGGGCCGCCATGTGGCGAACCTTATTGACCACAGCGTCGACAGAATTAGACCCAAAATGGTCCCAAATGCAAACACGAGATGTATTGATGACTGCGTCGTAGGCATCTCGGAGTTCCTTCTCATTCGTCTCTGTATCGGGTAGTCCCAGCCTCTTACCTATGTGAAGGCCCATGAGCCCGACAGCGAGGTCCTTCTTCGGCTCCTCAAGGTGCATGAAGCCCACCCCGTACTGGTTCTCAATCAGAATAGGATTGGTGAGAAGCGAGTACTCGATCCACTTAAGGATTGTCGTCTTCCCGATCTTCGGATCGGCGGTGAACGTCACCATCTCGCCCAGCCGTAGCCCGTACGTCATCTCGTTCAATCGCTCCGACGGGAATGGTACGGTGAAGGGGGTGGGAGAGTTGATGATAGATTCCCAGAGAGCCTCGTCGGAGCCCATCACTAGACCGTCAGGAGAGAACTTTGCCGCCCGCCACCACTCGTCTACGAACGTCCGGGGGTCGATGTTGTTCTGTAGGTAGTCAGACGGGTCCTTGCCGTTCTGGAGTGTCATGATACGACACTTACCGGGAGCAAAGAGTTCGGCAACCTTCTTGGCGGCCTCCTGTCCGGGGTAGAACTTAGTCCCGTCCTTCCTGATCTTCGCCTCGTCCTTGTCGAAACAGATGACGATGTCGCCAAACGAGTTCAGATACTCGTAGTTCACCTTACAGTCTTCTACCGCCTGTCCTGCGGACTGAACCGACACAACAGGCCAGCGAGAGCCGAGTAGCTGATAGGCAGACGGTGCGTCTAGCTCGCCCTCGACGACAGTGATGTGCTTCTGTCCTGCCGGAAAGAGGTGTTGGCCGAAGAGTTCAACTCCGTCGTTAGTCCCCTCCCAGTAGAAGGCTTTCTCGCGGAGGCGCCGGACCTTGTTGCCGACATGCTGGCCTTCACGGAAGTAGGGATAGCGGTGGGCGACGTCGACAGTCTTGTCCATGTTGACGTCGATGGCAAATTTCTGGATGGAGGACTCCGTCAAGCCGCGTCGGGGAATGCCCCGGAAGACTGTGGTGACTGGAGTAAGGGGTGGACGTTCTGCGGGCACTCTTGCCTCTTTTCTATTAGCCTCTTTTGAGGCGCTATTGGACCCATCCTTAGGGTCGACGTAAGCGGAACAGACCATGCAAAACCCGTGATTGTCGTCGTACCATGCCATGGCGTCAGACGAACCACAAGTGTCGCAAGGTCCGTGCCTTACAAACTTGCTGTCAGACATCTAATAGTCAGATACCTCCATTCTCGTCAAAGATAGGTGGCCAAGTGGCAATCCACTCCTGCCACATTCCCATTTCTCTGTCGACAGACCCCACGTCGTCAGCCGCAAGGCAGTATGCAAGGGATTCTCGTAAATGCGCTATGAACTCTTCAGCAGAAGGCACCATTTCTGTCTCCTATATCGGGGCCTTTAAAGGGGCCGTATACTACTAGTATATTATACCATGGTTCGGCCCACTTGTCAAGTAAAATCGTACAAACCCTTTAAATACAGGGACTTACAAAACGACTTCGACGACGCATACATCAGAGACTTTATCGCTCCTACGGTCCGCATAATGGTTGGCGTCCCCTAGGCTGGCAAATACCGCTTGAAGGATACCGTGTTCACCGGCGTACACGGCGTAAATTACGTCGCAATGTTCTGCGAAGTCATCAACGATAACAGTGTCAGGGAACTTCGTCATTCATGCCTCCATCGGCGCTAAAGGCCTCTGAGTTATACGATAGGCTCTCACGGCCCTCCTCAGTGGCTTCGCCACGGTCCGCCGCTTCGCGGCTCAGAGCCTCCCTACGGCGCATCTCGCCTAGGATGGCCTCCTTGACCCCCTTAGGCCGATGGCCTCTGAGAGCGGCTCTGAGGGCATCGTAGGGCATGTTTAGGAGGTCATCCTTCAGGGGGACTGCCTCCCCTAGTGCTTTGGTTCGACTCATGGCGTATCTCCTTAGGGACTCATTCCGCCTCTCGACGTCAATCACTGCCAGACGTAGCCTTCTTCAGGAACATCTCCTTCGCGTTCCTCCGGCAGAATATCCTTCTCGAATATGAAGGTGGCGCTACCGCCCCATCCGTCTGTGCCCCCTGCCGCTATGTAATCAGGGAGAGAGACGTAGGGCTCGCCGTACTCACCGGGACCTCCTTCGACATACCCCGCCCCTTTTTCATAGGCACAGCGACGGTGGTAGCCGGAGGCTTGCGCCAGAGTTTCTGACTCACTTACAGAGTAGTCTTCTCCACAACAAGTGCAGCTTACTCGATGGGGATTGTGGCCAAAACGGTTGTAGAAAATCGTGACGGCTTCGTCCTGGGGGGCTTCGATATAAATCTTATCGAAATCTTCCTTGCTGCCGCCGCCAGAATGCATATCCCAGAATAAAGTCCAAACCATCATTCATATCCTTCAATTGAGAGTGATCCACAGAAAGTTGACGACAGACCCGCCCGCCCAGAAGCCGGTCAGGAGCACCAGAACTCGCTCTCCTTTAGTCACTATCGTATCCTTCATAAGCAAGGAGTTCATCCCACATATTCAAGTATGCCGTCAGGCTGTCGTCCGAGAAGTCGTCCTCGTCGGCAGAAGCCTTGTCACGGAAATTCCCCACGGCGTCCTCGATTATAGCGAGGCAGTAGCCGCAGGGGTCGAATGTATTATGATCCGATGAAAAATTAACCTCTTCTAGTGCGCAATCACAAATGTAACACCTCATTTATTAGTCCTTATTATATACAGAGGGAAACAACTCATCGCGCACCCGCTGACTTGCCTGCCGTTTTATTACGACCTCTGTCTGACCTCCAGATAAGAAATCCCTCAGGGTCGTAATCGAAAATATCCCGCAATTCTTCCTGACTAATCACTCAGCTTACCTTTACACCGGGGATGAGGGCCAGTACCGCCTTGACGGCGTCCTTAGCGGCCCCTGAACTTACTTCAATGGTGAGAGTTTCATTCTCAATGATGTAACCAGCCGTGACAGTGGACTGAGGAACCGTCACCTGTTCGTCCTCGACCTCGGCGACCTTCTCAAACTTCCGGAAGAAGGCGCCGTACTTCTCAGCCGTCTTCGGGGTCACAGTCGGGGCGGAGTTGATCTCAAGGACGTACGCTCCATCTCCTGAGTCTCCCACGAGATACGCGACATCGAGGGCACCGAAGGTCAGTTCCGGAAACTCTTCGAAAGCCTTCTTCGCCACTGCCTTGACAACAATTGGCAGGACAATCGGATTGCCCCCCACTGTCCACACGAACTGGGTGCCTTCTCCGGCCCACACATCGGGGTGAGCGAGGTCCGCAGTAGTCGGTACATATTTCTGTTGCGCTCCGATTATTTCAATCGTTCCGTCGGGAAGGCGCCCGATATGCACCCGGAATTCTTTATACTTTTCGACACCCTCAACATACAGCTTAGCCTGAACAAGCTCACTTGCGTCCTTGGCGACAACGATACCCTCGCCGTCCTTGCCCTCGACGGTCGTCCGACAGAAGACGGGGAACGTCATGAACTCAGCGGCGTCCCTCGACGTCGTATAGCGAGGCGTCAGCCCCTTGCCCTTAAGCCGGTCGAAGAAGGCGATCTTGTTCGTCACCGCCTTCGTCCCGTAGTTCAGGGCTTGAGGGAACGGACAGTCGGAGGCGCCCCAGTTGATGATGACGTCTTCCGGCTTCGGGACGTAGCTGCTACCCGACCGGAGGATACGCTTGCCGGAGAGTTCCTCGGCAATAGCCTTGGCACCGGCGGAACCTTGGGTATAAGGGAAGATCATGAACATAATTAGTCTCCTGAGGTAAAGAGGGGATTGGACGAAGGTTGGGCAAAGAAGTTATCGAGTTGTTGAGTGCTCCAAGCGGCGGTGTACGCACTCTGCGGAGCTGGTGGTGCAGGGGGCGCGTACTCGTATTCAGGATCGAGGGACTCGATATCCAATAACTGAGAAGACGACATCTTCTTCTTCTTCGGACGGCCGAAGGGATCGGGCTTGTACTCTTCCGGCTTGTAGTCATCCCACTCTCGACAGAAACAGAGGTCCTGCGCCATCCGGATGCCTTCGTACATGCTGTCCTTCACCTGATCGCCGTCGAAGGAAATCCCCTGTCGGACGACATCGGCGGTGTCCCCGAGAATCTTGTCGAAGAACGCCACAGGCCCGTGCATCGAGAAGAGAGAGCAAATCTCACGGGGATCGGAGAACTCCTTACTCATGTCGTAAAGCCGACGGAGGATGTTGACCCACTCGACGACACGCTGAGGGTTGTCTACCCCCGGAAGAGTCCTGATCTCAAGACTCCCGAACTTGAACAACGCGTTGACGTTCAGTCCGCCGTAGTGGAGCTGTTCGCCGAGGTGCGTCTGGGCGTCAGACTTGATGAAGTCGCGGGCGTATTTCACGATAGCCGGTGCGTCCTTCCCCCGGAGGCAGAAGAGGTTGCCTACCCGGTATTCCCCGCACCACTCGGTGAGCACTTCCTCAAAACAGAACCACAGCGCCATGAAGGCAGCGAGACGGTTGAGATGGAAGCCTTGGGCGTTCAGATGGACGTGAACCGACGTCCGGTTGGACTCACTGAGAACAGTGCCGTAGTCCGTCATCGCCTTCCACAGCGCCTCCATCTTCTCGGGGACTTCATCGAAGCCGATGGGGTGAGTGAGGACGTACTCTGCGTTATCCTGCCCCCGGAGAGACCCGTCCTTGCAGAAAGACCAGCCCGGAAGACCCGGCATTCCGATGCCCGACATCGCGTTCTGCCAGTTAGGTGGCTTCGGGAACTTATTCCCCTCGACCTCGATTTCGAGTCCGACTTCACCCGGCACCGGGCTACGGTCAAGCAGAGCAACGATAGGGAGCCCACTCTGCTTCGCATTCTTCTTTGTGATGAATACCACGTTAACCTCCTTTAGGCTATGCTACGTTCTGGAAGACTCCGAGTTCCTGAACGACTTCTTTTGCGTAAGAGAATTTCTTGCTAAGACGGACTGATGATAGATTGTTGTCCGGCAAGAGCCCAATGACGTCTCCCTTGTAGGCGAGGAACGTCATGTCTACCGGCCCCCGAACGAGAGCGAAGTAGCGGTCGAAGGCGGCGCTGTCGTTACCACACGAAGGGTCAGACAACCGCTCTACACACTCCTGCGCCGACGGATGCTTGCCGAGTACACAATCCCGGAAAGAATCTGAGTTCAATTTCACCTGAGTCCCGCTACCCATTCTCCCACCCTTGTTGAGCAGCGACACCGACGACTCTATGACGCCTGACAACACCAATCCCTGTTCCATCCTAGGCCGCATCGGCTGGCGTTCGAGATACACCGCCGAACCTTTGAAGTTACACATCCCAAGGGGGAAGGGCCGGAAACGGTTGAACTTCGGGGAGTTGAGATGCTTCCTCAGAGCCTGTCCGGGGTTCTTCTCCATCCATTCGTCGAGGTACTTCGCCTGATCGTTGCTCCCGAACGTAAACATGTCGTAATCCGGGATGTAATCAATCTCCTTGTCGCCAAGAGGGAGGAGATACGCCCGGAAAATACCGTCTGGCTTGTGGTTCGTAATCGTCAGAATCCGATAAGGACGACCGTCGTAGAGGACATACGTCCCAGAGAGACGTTTACTAGCCTCTTCGAGGTTCTCGTAGAAGTTAGGGTATTCGATAGCCACGAGAGTCTCCTTAATAAGCCATAATGGGGTAGTAGAACCTGTTGTTCAGTGACGGGTTGTCTGTCGCCGTGTTGATCGCCTCGACAAGCATGTCGTTGTACTTACTCGCCGTGTCCGGCATGTAATCCGTCCGCATAGCTTCGATGGCTCTCTGCATACGGTTCCAGACCTGAAGCCGGGAGTTCGCGTTTAGCACCCAGAACGACGACAACGTCCGGTACTCGACGCCGTAGTCCTTGAACCGACAGCTACCCGCCTTGCCGTACAACCGACGACGGTTTTTGTCGGTGTCCTGTTGGAGCGACCAAGCCGCGAGATACCAGTCGAGCTGCTTGACGAGATCGCGACCGTGCCCGATGTGGTCGAGGTCATCCATCGTCTTCCCCTTCGTCCACCCGATGTGGAGGTGGCCGCCGAGGCACCGCATACGAGGGTTCTCGGGGTCGTTAGGCGGAGTATTGACGCCTCCCGTCCATGCGTTGAAGTCGGGAGAGCAACCGAGTGTTTTCGCCTCCTCTGGGGTCTTATCCCAGACGTCTTCGGAGAACGTCATGCTCGGAGTGCTGACAAGCTTATGCCCCTTCGGGAGAAGAGCCTTCATCTCCTTCAAGACCGAGACGATATTCTGGTTGAACTCCTCGTACGAACTCGACGGGTCGATGTTGAACTCCGCCGCCATGCCGTCCCGCTGAATGGCGCCTCCTTTGACAGGCACGGGATTCTTCTTATCGCCGGGGATGAACTCCGGAAAGACTCCGTTGCCATTCTGATCGACGACAAAGAGTTCGGGATCGGCTCCGAAGGTGAAGCCGGGTTTTGCGGTAAGAACAGTAGGCATACTGGCTCCTAAAGGCTAGGCATGTTGATTGCGAGATACTTGTTGTAGTTCTTGTTGCCGGAGCAACAGGGACCGATGACGGCTTTCACCCGTTCAAGGACGACGTGACCGACCTCCTCGTAGACAATAGGCTCGTGACACCACGAACACGACGGAATTGACGAAGCCGTATCAGTGGTCCAGAGATTGAACTCCCCTTTCGACATCATCCCTGCGAAGGGGGAAGAGGCGTCGCCCGTCATGTGGATCGGACGGCTGGTGTTAGCAGGTCCAGTTCCCAATGTCTGCGATGTCGTCGTCCCGCCAGACGCGCCTCCAGTATTCAGCCGATCCCCATGGAATCCCATCTGAAAAGGGTCGTCGTCGTTGTACGAGTACGCCGATGCAGGCTCCTTTCCCTTGATAGTCTTCACCACCGGCTTCGGGCGTCCGCCACCCGCCTTGAGTTCAGTGAGATCGAACTTATAGTGGAGGTCTTCCTCGAAGTAGAAGAACGAACAGCCGTCGTCATCGGAGAAAAGATCGTACGCCTCGGGGTTGAGCTTCACCGAAGCCGAGATCATCGGCCACTCGGACGCCCAGAGGACTCGCTTCCCCTCCTTGTCGAAGGAATGCCAGAGAGGACGGTGTTTGTTGCGGAGGAAGTTCAGACTGTCTTCCTTGCTGTCGTACCACGTCAACGCCCATGCGCCGTCGGTACTCGTCCGCCCGACCTCGCAGAGGCTGATGGCCTCCTTGACCCCGAGCACTGCGATAGCCTTGAATAGCGCCTGACTATCGACGTCAAACTTCTCCCCGATGGCGTCTTCGAGCGCCTTGTGGCTGGCCGTAGTCAGCGTCCCGTTATGGGCACCAGTGATATGCTCATAGGTGAACGGATGGGCGTTAAACGACGACGTCGCCCCTCGCGTAGCCGCCCGGTTATGCCCGATGAAGACCTTCGACGTACTTCCGGTGAGTGCCGTCTTGAAGCGCGTCATGTCGAAGAGGTCGATGGGGTGGCTGGCGACCTTGGCGATCATGACATTCCCGGAGTCCCGGACTGCTGCCAACCCTGTTGAGTCCTGTCCTCGAAAGAAGTCCGCAAGAAACATCCGCTTCATGACGATCTCGTCCTTGAACGCCAGATCGCCCGCAATTCCTACCAAACCGCAGATAAATAATTCCTTTCAGTTACTTAGCGTACTTCGCGACGAACTTCTTCGCGTTATCCGACAGTCCGTTCATCCTCTGGGCGAGAAGCTCCTCCTTGATACGGAGGCAACCCTTCTCGTACTTCAGATCAGGGTTCTCGTTGATGAACTCGTTGACGAGCGAGAGGAACCACTTCGTGTAATAGGCGTACTCCCGATACTCCGGATGACCTTGGACGCCAAGGATACACGGGTTCTTGTAGAAGAACGCCTCGACGTCCGGCGACTGTCCGGTGACGAACGACGACGACGAAGTCCACTTCTTATCGGCCCTGTTCGACGTCGCGAGGACTTGCATCCCCCCGCTGCCGTGGTTCATCACCATCTGATGATGACTCGAAGATGCATTCGGAACCGGCTTCTCATGGCGGGTGTCGTAGATGGGATGGGCGCCCATGTGGTTGTTGACGTCTTGATACAGTCCGGCTCCCTGCATCACGGCGAGGAACTGCGCCCCCCGACAGACACCGATCATCGGCTTCCCCTGAGACAGACACTCGGCATAAAGCTCGATATCCGCGAGGTCGCGGACGATGTTCGGCATCACGCTGGTGTGCATCGTCGTCTCGCCGTACAACTCCGGGTGGACGTCAGAACCGCCGCCGAAGACAACGAGATCAGCCGTCTCAAGGCTTCGTGCCTTACGACATTCTGCCCTCGCGAACATCTCGACAAACATCGGCGTCTCCCAGCCGTCAGTCGCGAGGAAGACTTCGAGATAGAGATCGGGGAACTTGAGCGAATGATCCTTCATAACCGTAACACGGCGGGTGTTATCCGGCTCAATGATTTGGGACTCCTTGATTTCATCAGCCGTTACCGGCTTATCCTCACCGAGGAACTCAAGAAGCTGCTGCTGCCCGACGGGCGAAGGATCGCTAGCAGGCGGCCCCTTTGGGCCTAGCTCGTTGATCTCGGGCAGTTGTTTGGGGACGACCGTCAGCTTGGGCGGCGATTTCGGCGCGGCCTTCCGGGGTGCGGGACGCTTCGGCATAATGTTCCTCCGTAACCATAGTCATAAGACGATTGATGATAGATGCAGCCCTCTTGTAGTCGCCACACCAGTTGTACCACACGGCTTCTCCGAGTAGGTACTCCTTCTCCGAGAGATTCCTTTTCATTTCCTTCCCCTTAGAAGGGGTTGACTGTTGGCTTCGGCGCTTCTGCCTTCTCTTTCCACTTCTTCGCTTGCTCACGATCTTCCTTGCTTTGCTGAGGATACTCCGAACGAAGTCCTGCGAGAATAACAGGGGCACCGGCATCGATGACTTCCTTCTCGGTGAGAAGCTTCGGCGGACCGATCTTCTCCCAGATTGCCTTGTCGGCGTCGAACTGTTTCGCTGAAAGCTCGTCCGCCCCATTCTTACGAGCCTGCTCATCCCCGGAGTCACTGATATACTGCCAAGCCTCCGCCTTAACCGATGGGAGATCGGCCCACGCCTTCGGCGGGGTGAAGGGATCGGGGATGGCATACGCCCCGATGTTCCGGAAGAGTCCGAAGATGTGGTTCTGATAGCTCCCTCCGGTATCAGGGAGGGACGGAAGGACAGACTGACCGCCATAGACGCTGTTGCTAACCGTCCGGATGAACTCGAACCCGGCCTCCTTGAGGATAGCCAGCCACTTCGCCCCATAACCTCCGTTAACCTGACTCTCGGTGAGGATGGCGATGAAACCATGGTTCGGCATGTCACGGGTGTCGAACGTCCCGAAGCGGAGACGCTGATGGAAGATATCCCGATAGGTGGGTCCGGCGTAGGCGTTATTGCCGACCGGGGCTCCGCCGTCGCCATCGACAAGCTGGATACTCGCCTTGGCATCGGGATCGAACTTGAAGTTTTGGATGATATCGACTGCACAACAGCCCCAATATTGGCCTGGGATACTAGACCCAAATCTGAGAAATTCCATTCCTTAACTCCTTGTTATTGCAGCGATTAGGAACATTCCCTACTATCGAAGAAGCTAGTGCGGCGTACGAAAGCGCCCGCCAAGAATTGTTCCCCGGGGTATTTTCTCCTTAACAATCGTCAATCGGCATTCCACAACCACAGTCACAGAGTTCGGGGACTTCCTTATCCACCCCCTCCTTCTCGTCCCACTCTTCGACGAAGTCCTCGAACTCAGGCTGGTCGTCCCTGTCGGCGGACTTGACGCGGTGGTAAATCGTGACGGGGTTGCCAGAATTGCTGTTCTTGAACTCCGCCGTCTTCGTGAAGCCGCGTTCTTCGAGCACCGGCCACCAAGCCTTGTTGAACGACGGCACGTACGAATAGTCGGCGAGGACTATTTCGATAACTCCGCCGGGACGCCGCTGGTCACAGTACCGGAGATACCGGTCGAGTCGTTCGAGACCCGTCTCCCTCGGTGCCGACGCGTGGAAGAACCGGGTGTTAGTCGAGACGTGACGCCCTGAAGAGTCTTCGTCACACTCTTCGAGATCGGCGTAATACACCTTCCCGACCCTCGACTCCGGATTAGGCTGGAAGCCGTGGATAGTCTTGATGCCGCAACACTTCCCGCCGTGATACGAGAGATACATCAGTTCACCCTTTCTTTCAGCCGAAGACACCAGTCGCCGTCACGGACCCTCTGGTCTTCGCTAACTTCGTGGTTGTAGGTGTAGACCCATACGAAGTGGCCGTTCTCGGTAACGATCTGCCGACGACCGAACAACGACGGATAGCCTTCGTAGCCGTCGAGCCAGTTGATCAAGCCCTTCGATTCGTCGCTGTCATCGAAGCGGAAGACGTCGCCTTTCACTCTGTCTGCCGTCTCGCCGAGTTCTTTGACACCCGGATACCAGCCGACAGCATAGAGCTTGCCGGGTACGGAGTCTTCACCGACGAAAGAGCAGCCGGGACGGAGGGAGAGATCGGCGGCCTCGGAACGTCGGAGACTGCCGTAGACGAAGATATAGTCACCGGGTTTCACGAGTTTTCATACTCCCTGATAAGGCGACGAAGATCGCCGCGAGCGATGGTTACGATTTGGAAATCGTTGGGTTCAAAGTAAGAGGACGTCCGCATTTCTACCCGACTCTTGAGGTACTTGAGCCAGTCCTCGTCTTTCGGCTTGCGTCTGCGAGGCTCAGGCGGGGTCTTCACTTCCCGTCGCCTTCGGGCGACTCATAGAGCTTCGCCCCCGTTACCTTGCCGTCGGTGACGGTGACTTCGACGATAGCCCGCTGCTCGAACGAATCGTTGTCGATATACGGAACAGGATTCGATCTCGTTTGGCCGGTTAACGAGAAGCCGTGTCCGGTGTAGTCGCGGATTCCTTGGACGACGTTCATGTACAGCTTCTCGACGACCGGAGGGGTGTACTCAGCGACGAGGTCCCATTGACCGTCTCGTCCAGTGTTATCACGACCGTCGGCGTACCGCTTCGTCGTCACGCATAGATTAACAGCGGGATCAAGAACGATGAAGGCGCCGTCCGGACGTTGATGAACGACCTTACGCAGTAGGCCATTCCGACACTTGTAGGTCTTGCCGACTTCGATCTTCATGATTTGTATCCTTCAGTCGCCCTCGGCGACGGTTTGGCTACGGAGTAGCCGGTCAGGTTCATATAGAATGTTTCGCCAATCCGGCTGCCTTCTTCGCCCAGCCAGAAGGTGAACGACAGACGGGTGCGAGCGATGTGCTCCTCGTGAAGCCGGATGCGAGTGCCGATGTAGTTGATCGGACGGCGGGCTACAGTTCCGTAGCAATAGTCGGAATACTGAATTCCCCCCTTGGTATCAATCCCCGCCTTCTTGTCGAGATGATCGAGGATTTGATGTTCGGGGTAAGCCGTAGCCACCCCGTAATGCCGCCCGATGGCGGCGAGACGATCCATCGTATTCATGTCCGATGACCCTTCACCATGTTGATCCAGAACTGTTTCTTCTTCAGCACCCTCGGGAAGCCGTCGGGGAGAAGATGATACCACCGATACCCGCGGTCGAGGTAGTCATCACGACACGTAGGATCGACTGCACAGACGACCTGACGGCCACAGAATGACCGCCCGAAATAGACGAAGTTGCTCGTGCTGACAACTGCCTCCTCGATCCAGCTGCCCGCAAGGGTCTCACGTTGGGAAGCTTCCCAAGTCGACCACGCCGACGCATCCCAAAGCCAGCGGTAGTCGCGGTAACGACCGTGGACGTCAAGAGCGCCAAGCAGAACGAGGGGCGCGCCAAGCCACGGACAGCCGAGCGCCAGCAGGACCAGCCCGAGGATGATGATAGATGCGGGTGCCCATAAAGCGAGTACAACTCGCGGGACGCCAACTCCGTTGGCTAAGGCCTTGATAAGGTTAGTCAAACTTGACATCGACGCCTCCACGGGCTGCGGCATACTTGATGACATCAGCCACCGTCTTGTTATGCCATTGGGTGATACGATCCGCCGACCAGATGACGGAGACCGTCAGCCGACCCTCGGGGTTGAGTCTGAACTCCATCCTAGGCATCAGACGGGGCTCAACTGCCAACGACGACAGATAAAGCTGTCTCCGTCTTCATCCTTGATCCAGACACGACCGTCTTTCGCCGTGAGTACGACGGTGACGACGCGAGTGCCCAACAGGGCCTTGCTTCCACGACGCATAACGTTATCCTTTAATCTTAATGAGACGCGATTGCCTCATTTTCTTCCTTGCTTCGATCCTGAGGTTGACGCCTCGGGTGAATGTGTCGGCTGTGTGACCGATGACGCCAAGAGGGCGATCAGGGCCGCGATCCCGTTTTCTTCCCGGTCGGTGACAGAAATAGCGGTCGATCTCAGGATTTTCCGTGTCTTCAACCGGGAACTCATTGTCCCGCTCCCTCTGTGTCACCCATGGATCACCACGGCTGGCGAATATCTCGGACAACGTCTTCATGCCCAAGGATTTCTGCTTGACGTATAATGACATCAAGGGTTCTCCTCGGTGACAAAGAAGTCTGCAATCGCCTTGACCGCCTTCTCTTGTCTCGCTGTCTCGGCTTCAGCCGCTATCCGCTTGGCGTGAAGCTCTTTCACCTTCTCGAAGGTGTTTTCAAGGAGTCTCAACTCCTGACCGTCAAATGAGCAAACAGGAAGAATGACTTTAACTCTCCGGGATATTCCCGAGCAGTAGTGCGATCCATACTGTGAGACGAACTCAATGAGATAGCCGTCACCACGAAATGTTGCCGTCTCCGTCCACCCCCAGCGCATAGGATCAGGAAGGCCGCGCCGCTTAGGAGAGCCGTCTTCCTTCTTTACCGTGTAGTCAGGATTGGCGAGCATCTTGCCTGCCAGCATCGTAGCGAGGACTAGGGAAGGTTTATCAACTCCGGGAAGTATCTCGTGCTTCTTGGCCTCCGGCACAAGATCGTAAGGATTGGGATAGAATATATCCGCGAGCCATCGTATAAAGCGCTTCATCGTGCCGACTCGATCAGGCTGCAAGGCGGGAAGTCACTCTTTTCGGTGTAATACATCGGCTGGCCGTTGCTACCTTCACAGCCGTAGCCGACGAGAAGATGGGGCTGCTTCGGAGCCATTGCAACGACGACTAATGTAGTCGCGGCCAGAACGATACAGCCCATGAGAAGGAACTCGCGGAGAGATACATATCTTGTCATGTCATTTCCATTCATAAATGGACAGCATCTGGGCGAGGCCTCTAGCTGCAAGGGTTCCGATAAGGCCGCCGCCGAATGCGATGAGGCCCATTGTTAGCCACGTAGTGGCAGCCGCGTCGAAGACGCTTAGGAAGCTTCCCAACTTATTTCTCCTAGCTATGAATACTGAAGACACGACGAAACACCCAGCCAACATGTTGACTAGGCACAATAAAAGGCCGACAGGGATAGAATCCCGTCAGCCTGAATTAGGTGTATTTAGCCCCCGTTAGCATTTAACTGTCCCTCCCGCCACGCATAGCGTGCCCCCAGCCCCCGCCGGGTAGTTAAGTCATTGCCGTCGAAGACGGCGTATCCGTCACCTATGGTGACTATAGGCAGTTTTACATCATGCCAAGGATGACAGTCCTTCGAGGCCGGACTATAGGAGTTTCAACTCCGAAATGTTATCGATGAGATAGGTATGAACCTTGACTTCATTGCCTTCCGAAAGCCCCTGATTGGTTGTCCTGCCGCGTGGCAACATCCCGCTTGCTTCCATGTCTTCGACGGAGAGCGTCCGTCTCCCTACTTGATACCACGAATTGCCGTGATGATCGAGAACGGTTTGAAGATAGAAGCGAGTGACGTCTCCCTTCGTATGACTGATGACAGGGAGATGAGGCAGACGCTCGCCCCAAGTCTCACCAACGACGAAGTCGTCAGGCAACTTGCCCTCGTGCCCCAGCCGTTGCTTGACGAGTGTGACATACGAAGGCTCACGGAAGAGGACGACACGAGAGCCGTTCGTAAACTTCCTGATACCCGGCGACACGATTGTCTCGGCGGATAAGAGGGCGAAACTACTTTTGCCCATTGGTTCGAGTATGGAGAGGATTTCGGAGAGTTGCATCACGATGGCTCCGGATAGTAAGCGATGATCTCGACACCGACGACGGTGTGACCATTCCGCTTGTTGGAGCCTTGGATCATCGCAAGGTGGAGTTGGGAAGCTTCCCAAGTTGTCCGTTCCTCGCGGCCGTTGGACCATATGATATTGATATGCAACATGACGATAACCCCTAGTTGCCCTCACTGATTGAAGGTAAATAAAAGACCCATGAGAGGGGATAAGACAGGGGAGCAATCGCCCTATCCCCTCACAAGGGGCTTCTAAATGTTCAGCTAGGGTTCACTCCCCGCAACCCCTCACAAGGGGCATAAGAGAGTGAACCCTAACCGTTATGCCGCCTCCGCCATGCTGGCAAAGATGGTTTCGAGCGTCTCGCCGAGGGCGTCATAAGCCGCCGCAAGAGCCGGATTGGCCTTCAGCTTTTCAATCACCCCAAGGCCAGCCTCATCGACTTCCGCCGAATTCAGCTTATCGACGATACCCATAATCGTCTTGGGATTTTCCCATGCCGCCAGCCGATCATCAAGGTAAGACTTCCGGATTTCGGCAATGTCTTCATAAGCCGTCCAGATCGAACGACTGCCTTCCTCGACTTCCTTGAGGATGGCCTGAACACTGTCTTGGGCGTCATCCTCGACGGGATCGAAATATTTACCCCCGTCGGCGTTATCGACGAAGTCGGCTGCGTTGACGAGACGAACGATACGCTTGCGGATTTCTTCTCCGCGCCCGTCCGGTGTCTTGCTGATCTTGCCGGTGGAAGGGCTGACCTTGAAGCCGAATACGTCGCCAAGGGCGGCGCTGACTTCCTCTGCCGTCATGCTTCCATCCGAACGAGCCTGATACAGTTTGACTGCCGCTTTGTTGGCAATCTCTCGGGCTTCCTGATCCTTATCGGAACCCGCCGACCAAGTGTCATTAGCCTCTGCAAGACGCTGCTTAGCATCCTGAATAAGCTGGACCTTAGCGACGGCGTCAGCCGAAACAGCCGTCCGGTAGTTACCAAAGACGCTACCCGACTTCCGCTCGCCTTGCCCCTGAATAGCAGCCTGATTGGCTTCATTCGCGGGCTTGCTTTCAGCCGCCTTGTTCTCGTCGCCGACAACCTTGAGCGTCTGTGTGGTACGTTGTGCCATGTTACTTACTCCATTGTGACCTTGGGAAGCTTCCTAACTTTGCTGTCCTGTTGGAATAAGACACCGACCAAGGGAAGGCTCTTAGTCGCCCAGGGCGACGTCCTGCCACGGTCATGGCTTACACGTAGGGACGGCTCGGGCAGTCACCTGCCAAGGTCCGGTTAGGGTTCACGCTGTCAAAGAGCGGCGGCGCTTCACAACGCGGCCATGCGGGCACACTGGCCCGTACCCGCGATATGGGGTGCCTGCCCCGCCCCTTCAAGGGGTCCATACTCAACTCATCGCTATTCTTGCACGGTTCATCGCAGGGGGGCGGCTCCCCCTAGGCTGCTAATGCGAGTCAGTCGCAAGAGGGGGGGGGCATGGATTGTAGTGGTGTCGTCAGGCAATCCCGAGGAGCCTCTTCGACTACATAAAAAATTAGGAAACTTCCCAATATACGTCATATGCCTCTAGAATGGATTTTAAGCCCCGTACAGAGCATCGGGGTATTCTGCACTACCCATGTACCACCCATGCCCCGTTCTCTCCTGTAGACCCCCTTAGAATCGATTCTAGAGGGTATCGAGAGGGAGGGATCAGGACGACTGCCCCGTTAGCCTAATATGTCTCTTAAACTGTCTCTTTAGCATATCTAGTATTCTTACTCATATTCTAACTTCTCTTATAACATATTCTTATTACTAGTTCTTCTTACTAGACTCGTTAAGAGACCTTTAAAGAACCCTTATATATACCCTTTAAAGGTTATATAGGGTAGCATACTTTTTGTCATTTGTCAAGTAAAAAATGAAGTAAGGGACCATCTTTCTTGTCGGATAGCAACGAAGTTGCGGTAAATGCTGGATTCTTTTATGTCGGCCATCATCACCCCTACCCCTCTTCTTCCTGAAGCAACATTGGGAAGCTTCCTAGGTCGGATCGAACACAAAACTGCCAAAAATGAAAAAAGTTTACACGATGATGCATTTTTTACTTGACATTCGTGAAGAAATATGGTATAATAATATATAAGCTCGGGAGTTTTTCAAAAAATGGCTAAAACAACTCTCCCGAATACCCCGGGAAGGCAAGCTGCCCAAAAGAGGTATAACGCGAAACCCGAACAACTCAAGAGACGGGCAGAACGCAACAAATCACGTCGACTTGCTGTCAAAATGGGCCTCGTCAAGAAAGGCGACGGCAAGGATATCGACCACAAGAATGGCCGAACGAGTGATAACTCGAAGGGCAACATTCGGGTCAGAAGCAAATCAGCAAACCGATCCGACAATCGTCGGTCGTAGCGAAGCAGGAGTGACAACAGGCGTGGCTAACCAGACCGAACCGGGGGTTCGTCGTGCGAAGCACCCCCATGACAAGACTCGGCCTGAGAACAAGGCCGTAAAGGCCGCTCTCGCCGCAGACGACATGGCGGCCCTCGAAATCGCACTCACGCCTATGCAAGCAGGCTTCTGTCGGGAATATGTCGTCGACTTCAACGGCACGGCTGCAGCCATCCGGGCTGGTTACTCCACCCGAAACGCTGCCCAGCAATCACACACCCTCCTTCGCCACAAAGGCGTCCGTCGCTTCATCGAGCATCTGACTGCCAGCAAGGAGGCCCAGCTCGTTTCTGTCAATCCCGACTATGTCCTTCAGGGTCTCACCACGATGCTCTCGAAAGAGACGATCAAGGATAGTGACAAGATCAGGATTTTCGAGTTCCTTGGCAAGCACCTAGGAATGCTTCGGGATCAGGTTGAAATCTCGGGTAAGGACGGCGAAGCCATCCGTATCCAGCAGGAGAAGGTCCAGCAGCAGGCTGCCGACTTCATCACCCAGCTCCAGATCATAGCCAAGAAGAACCAGAAGAAGGACTAACATGGAGGAACAACTCTCTCTTGCCCAAATCCTTGCACAAATGGATGACGAAGCGAGGGAGAAAACCCTCTCAGAAATGTCTCCTGAAGCCCTTGCATCACTCAAACACGACTGGAACTTCTGGTCTCGCCCGAATCAAAGGGCTCCTGAAGGTCTATGGACTACTTGGCTAGTCCTTGCAGGACGAGGCTTCGGTAAGACCCGTATGGGCTCAGAGTGGGCCCGGCAAGTCGCCCGCGACTACCCCGGGTGTCGTATCGCCCTCGTCGCAGAGACGGCGGCTGACGCCCGAGACGTCATGATCAAGGGTGACTCCGGTCTCCTGAACACCGACCCCCTCCTCACCGAGGATTGCTGGTCCCCCACCAACCGCTGCCTTACGTGGCCGAATGGCTCGAAGGCTTGGTGTTACAACGCGACAGAACCCGATCAGCTACGAGGGCCTCAGCATCACTTCGGCTGGGTGGATGAGCTTGCGAAGTTCCGCTATGCTCAGGACATCTGGGATCAGTTGATGTTTGGCCTCCGACTGGGGGAGCACCCACAGGTGCTAGTCACTACGACTCCCCGCCCGCTCGACATCATCAAGAAGTTGATGGCGGACCCCAGTACGTACACGACGCGAGGCTCTACCCTTGACAACAAGGACAACCTCGCCGCCTCAACCGTCCAGTACCTCTATGACAGGTACAAGAACACACGACTCGGCAGGCAGGAACTCGAAGGCGAAGTCCTCGGCGACATCCCGGGGGCTCTGTGGTCGAGAGAGGACATCGATAATGCTCGACGGACTAAAGAAGAAATTCCGGACATGGAGCGTATCTTCGTCGCCGTCGATCCTGCGGCTTCTTCCGAAGAAGGCTCGGACGAGCATGGTATTGTGGTCGTGGGGTTGGCAAGAGATGCTGACGGATATGCCCGTGGGTACGTCCTCGAAGACGGCACCCTGAAGGGTACCCCAGAGCAATGGGGACGTCAGGTCATCAAGCTCTACAGGAAGTGGGAAGCCGATAAGATCATCGCCGAGAAGAATAACGGCGGCGAGATGGTGGAACACGTCATTAAGTCAGTCGACCGCTCGGCGGCCGTCGAACTCGTTCACGCCTCTCGCGGAAAGTACGTCCGGGCTGAACCCGTGTCATCGTTGTACGAACAGGGACGCGTCCATCACGTCGGGATGTTTGACAAGCTTGAAGACCAGATGTGTGCCTTCTCGATTGACAACCTCCGAGGCGGAGCCAACGGCTCTCCCGACAGAGTCGACGCCCTCGTCTGGGGGCTGACGAAACTCTTCGACAAGATCGTCGGTCGGCGGAAGCCTCGTGATCCCGACTCCCTCGCTGCTACTAAAACCTTTAACGCCAGCGACTATTTTGACAACAACCCTCAGTCTTGGATGGCTGGCTAAGGAGACTCCATGGAGAAGCCTGAAGATACCGGCAAGCCCGAGGGCGAAGCCAAGAAGGACGGTCGTGCCGTCGACGTCCTCCCGATCGAGGGTAAGACCGCCGAGGGATACGTCCCCGAGGGGTTTAAGTCGAAGGAGGACTTCCTCCAAGACATGCGGCATGAATATCAAGCCGATCTCGACTTCGATAGAATCAACAGGGAGCAGGCTCTCGATGACAAGAAGTTCGCTGCCGGTGAGCAGTGGGACAAGCTAGTCCTCGAACAACGCAAAGGCCTCCCCTGTCTCGTCATCAACTCCGTCCCCCAGTTCACGGCCCAGCTGGTGGGCGACTGGCGGGAAAGTCGGAAGGCAGTCAAGGTTCTCCCCCAGTACGACGACGACCTCGATGTCGCCGAAATCCGGGGTGACCTGATGCGCTCCATCGAGACTGCGTCTCGTGCCACGCGAATCTACGACAGCGCCTTCGAGTCCCTCGTCCAGTGTGGCGACGGTGCCTTCCGAGTTGCGGTAGAGTACGCCCGGGACGACGTCTTCGACCAAGACATCTTCGTTCGTCCGATTGAGGACGCCCTCTCCGTCGTCTGGGACCGCTTCTCAGTAGACCCCACGGGTCGCGACGCGAAGCACGTCTTCGTCGATGACAGGATGCCGAAGAAGGAATTTAACAAGAAGTTCCCGACTTCGCAGCCCGATCAGATGATGGGCGAAGAGTTCTACCTCGATCTCGCAGCCGAAGGCTGGGTCGATCAAGATTCCTACCGCGTCACCGAATACTGGCGACTCATAGAGCGTCAGCGGATCATGGCGATCTTCGATAACGGCAGGGTATACGCCCTAGACGACGACAACATCGAGGCGATCATCGAGGCCAACGGCCCTCCGATTAAGACCCGGCTGTCGTGGTGTACTTACGCCCAGATGCACCTAGTCACTGGTTTCGAGATTCTCTCGGGCCCCTACGAGTACAAGCTCAACCGGCTCCCGATCATTCGGATGTCGGGGCGGGTGGTTAACATCGGTGGTCGGCGAGTCCGTTACGGTCTCGTCCGCTTCATGAAGGACCCCGTCCGGCTGAAGAACTTCTGGCGGTCGATTGCAGCAGAGCAGCTCGGCTACGCCCCGAAGGCCCAGTGGATTGCTCCAGAATCGGCTGTAGAAGGCCGTGAGGAGCAGTTCCGGAAGGCTCACCTGTCTCGTGACCCCCTCCTCGTCTACAACGACGGCGCAGAGGTTCCTCCCCAGCGTATTGACCCTCCGGTCCCGCAGGCTGCCTTGCTCAACGAAGCTCAGGTTAACGCCCAAGACATGAAGGACGTCACGGGTATCCATGACGCCTCGCTGGGTGTCAGGAGCAACGAAACCTCGGGCAGGGCCATTCAGGCTCGACAGCGTGAAGGCGACGTCGCTGCCATCACTTTCTTCGACAACGGCAACGCCGCAGTCCTAGAGGGGGGTGACGTCATCAACCAGCTCATCCCCCAAATCTATGACGGCACCCGTGTCGTAAGGACTATTGGTGAAGACGAGAAGATTAAGTTCCAGCGGATCAACGATCCTATGGACCCTGACGCAATTGATCTCTCCGTCGGGATGTTCGATGTCGCGCTGTCGACTGGGACGTCTTACAGCACGAAGAGAGTTGAAGCCGCTCAGGCGATGATGGAAGCCATCCAAGTCTGGCCGCAGCTCATGACTGTCGCAGGCGATCTCGTCGCTAAGGCGCAGGACTGGCCGGGAGCAGACAAGATTGCCGAGCGTATCGAGCAGACGATGCAAGGAGGTCAGGTCGATCCCGAGCAGATGGCTCAGATGCAGCAGGAACTCCAGAAGCTCCAGATGGAGAACGCCACCCTTAAGCTTGAAAACAAGAATAAGATGGGCGAGCTGGAAATCAAGGATTACGACTCCAAGACGAAGCGGATCATGGCGATGTCGGACCACGAGGTCGATCTCCAGACTGCTCAGCTTGAAGCCATTAAGACTATTCTCGAAGGCTCGAAAGAGCTTGATAGGCAAGAGATTCAGAAGGCCGATATCCAAGCGAAGCACGACCTTGCTGAACGCCAGCGGGCAGATTCCCGAGAACTGGCAGAACAGGCTAATAAAGCCAAACAAACCTCGACTCCGAAGGGTACCAGCACGTCGCCCTCTGGAAATAAGTCGCCTAAAGACGGCAATCGGTAAGGACCGTTAACCTTATGAGTATTGAAAACACCGACTCCACTCCAATCGATAACATCGATAACGACGACCTCGACGCATTTGACGACCTTTTCCATGGCCGGGAAGTCAAGGCAGACGAACAGGTAGCTCCTGTTGAAGTCGAAGAGGCAAAAGGATCGGAGGAAGTTGACAATCTTGAACCCGTCGACGATGCCGACGACACTGAAGACGAAGCCGACCCCGTAGAGGAGCCTAAAGAGGAGCCTAAGCGGAAGAAGCAGACGTTTCAGGAACGCATCAACCAGAAGACCGAAGAGACCCGTCTCGCGCGAGAAGAGGCCGCCCGTGAAAAGGAAGCCCGCCTCGCCCTAGAAGCCCGTCTCGTCGCTCTCGAAACCGGCAATACGCCGGAAGTAAAAGAGGTCAAAGGGGAGCCTACTCCTGACGATCTAGACAAAGACGGTACGCCCAAGTATCCCCTCGGAGAGTTCGACCCCCAGTACGCCAAGGATGTCATTAAGTTCTCGCTTGATGAGGCCCTCCGCGCACAGAAGGAAGAAGCCAAAGAGGCAGCCCGGATTGCTGAATACGAGAAGGCCGAAAAGGCCCGAATGGAAGCTTGGACCGAGAAGCTCACCCCCGCACAGGAGCGTTACCCTGACTTTGCCGACAAGGCCGAGGACCTCCTCGACGCCTTCGGTGGATTGGATGAGCAGTACGGCGAGTACTTGACTAACGTCTTGATGGAAATGGACCACGGTCCCGACGTCCTCTACTACCTCTCGAATAATCTCGACGAAGCCGACAAGATCGTGAAGATGGGTGCAGTGGGAGCAACGATTGCTCTCGGTCGTATCGAATCACGGTTCACTGCCGGTGAAGACGAGAAGAAGACCAAGGTGTCTAAAGCCCCTCCGCCGCCGCCGACCAATAAGGGTTCTGCGGTGTCGACTCCAGAGGTTCCTGACGACACCGACGACCTAGACGCCTTCGCCGCTAAATTGTTCAAGAAGCGGTGAGGTATACTCACTAAGGAAAATAAATGGCTACTGTAACTGTTGACCAACAGCGCCTCGTTCTTAACTCGTTTGCCGCAATCTTCCAGAATAACCTCGTCTCGAAAGACCTCGTGACGTGGCGGAAGTTCGACAGCGAAATGAACGACCGCAACGGCCTCACTGTCGTCGAACAGGTGACGCCTGACTACACCACGACCTTCACGGCCAACGCCGTCGTCGATCTCTCTGGCGGCGTTCAGGATACGATCTTTGGTTCGGAGCAGTACAAGCTCGACCAGACGATTGGTTCCAGCATGGGTTGGGGCGACTTCGTCAAAATCCGTGACATCGGTGCCGCTCGTGAAAGCGAAGCCCTCCGCAAGGCGGCTCTCCGTCTCGCCACCGACATCGATGCCTACATCCTCCGCTACGCAGCCCTCGCGGCTAACAACGCCCTCGGCGATGGCGTATCGGCGGTTGCGACTTGGGACGACGTCGCTTCGGGCTACACCCGACTGAAGGAAGAAGGCGTCGACGACGACGGCAACCTCCGCGCAGTTCTGACGTACGGCGACAAGCAGGCCCTCGGCTCGGATGTCGTTTCGGATAACGCCTCGCTTGCCGGTATCGGTGACGGGACGTATCGTAACGGTTGGGAAGGTAAAGTCGACGGCATTCCGACGCTCTTTACTCAGCAGCTCCCGTCGTTCACCTCGGGCACCCGCCTTCAGGTCTCGGCACTGACTGCCGGTACTGCCGACTCGGCGACGACCTACGCCAGCGTGGCGATCTCGCCTGCCCCCGGCCAGTTCAAGACTCAGATTTTGAATATGGATATCGGCTCGGGTACCGAGACTCTGGTAGACGGTGAAGTCTTCACGATTGCAGGCGTCTACGCCTATGACAACCGTGCGAAGAAGGCTCTCAACCACCTCCAGCAGTTCCGTGTCGTCGGTAACTTCACTGCCGTCGGTGGCATCGTCGCTGCCCGTGTCTACCCCGCGATCATCACTTCGGGTCCGTATCAGACGGTGGCTCAGGCCGCTGCCAATACCGCCGCAGTGACGTTCCAGAGCGCCCCCAGTGCCGTCCTCCAGCCTCGCTTCATTGCGAACAAGGACGCCATTATCGTCAACACCGCAGACCTCATCATGCCCGCTACGGGTATCGGTTCGCGGAAGTCGCTGACGAAGGTTCCGCTCTCTGTCCGCATGTGGCAGGACAGCGTCTTCGCGACCGGTGAACACCGTGTCCGCTTCGACGTCGCACTGAAGGCCAACACGGCTGCTGACGGCCGCCGTCGCATGGTCCGCATCAACGGCAGCTAATTAACAAGCCGGGGGTCCCTGATACAAACCCCCGGCCTTTTTTATGAGGTACACATGCCTGTAATTTCCCGCTACTTCCGTGAGCGTCTTGCCGCTGTTATTGGTGAGCGAGCCCCGGTCTCGGTTGCCGCCGCTACTGGCACCCTGACTCGTACGACCTTCGCCACCGGCTCGGTGACTCTTCCCCAACTCGCCGAACGAGTCGCGGCTCTGACCGCCGATCTCAAAACGGCTGGTGTTATTAAGTAAGGAACTACGATGGCGACAGCTAATTTCTTTATCGACGCCGAGGACGGCTGGACTGCGGTTACTGCCGCCGACGTAGGCTTTATCCGCATCCGTAGCAACACTCCGAAACACGCCTTCTTCGTGACGACTTCCGCCACCGCCCCTGCTAGCACCGTCATCGGATACAAAGTCCAGTGTGACGAGTTCTGGGCGGATATTCGTAACGCCGCCGGTGACTTCTACTGGGTCCGCGTGGCAGAGAACCTTCCACAAGAGACTCGCTTCGACGTCTTCACCCTCCCCGTTCCCGCCTAAGGATAAGAGATGACGATTACTCAGCAGATCATTACTGACGCCTACCGTGCGAGTAATCTCATCGGGGTGGGCGAATCTCCCGATCTAGCCCAGCAGGACGAGGCGCTTCGGTATCTTAACAGGATTGTGAAGTCTGCCCTTGGTAACGAGGTCGGCGACATCCTGAACTCCTTCCCCATCGGGCGTAAGGACATCTCTCGTCCTGCTGGCTACCCTTGGTGGAACGACACTCCGGACAACGACTGGTTCGTTCCGAAGAACACCCGATTGATGTGCAACCTCGACAACGCAGTTGAGGTCTTTCTCCACCCCGATCCCGATGACGGCTCTCGGCTAGGCGCCATCGACGTCCCCGGCAACTTCTCTACTAATCCCCTGACTATCCACGGGAACGGTCGATTGATCGAAGGGGCTACTTCGGTGGTCCTAAACGTCGATGAAACCGATAAGGAGTGGTTCTACCGAGCCGACCTCGGATCGTGGATGCTCTACTCGCCTTTGACGATTGCAGACGACTTCCCCTTCCCCGAAGAGTTCGACGACTTCTTTGTCATACTCCTCGCGGTTAGAGTCAACCCCTCCTATAACACTTCTATCGACGCACAGGGGAAGGAGATATTCGAGAGGTCGTCGCGGCAGTTTAAGGCCCGCTACACTCAGAACATCCAAGTCCGTTCGGAACTCGGTCTCATCAGGATGCCCAAGACGGCGTATGACAGAGACGTCTGGAACGACTCCTACTGGCTCTACAATCCGAACAGCATGTTCGACAAGGGTTGGCCCTTCTAAAAGGACGAAGAATGCAAATCCCGTTTGGCACTAACGAGTGGGGATCGGAGGATCAGCAGATCGCTGACATCAAGCTCCGGAATATGTACCTCGCTGAGAACCCGTTGTCGCCGGACGGGATTTCTCGCTATATGCGTCCGTCGCTGTCACAACTGGCTACGATAGGTGGCGGCCCGATCCGAGGTATTTGGCGTCAAGAAGGAACCTTCGGCGGCGACCTCATGGTCGTTTCAGGGAATCAGCTTTATCGTTACATCCCCGGTGGCACAGCGACGCTTATTGGTTCGGTCCCCGGCCTATTGACTTGCCAGTTCGCTGGTACGATTGACAACTTCGTCGTCGTATCGGACTACATAGCGTACCTATCGAACGGCGTCACTGTGGCGCCTATCGTGATGCCGGATGATGAACCTGTCGGTTCTGTCGCCCAGATCGACGGCGCGTACCTGTTGTCGGTGGCCGAGTTTTACCGCTTCTACTGGATGAATCCCGGAGAGACTTCTCCTGATCCACTGAACTTCGCTTCCGCCGAACGCCTCCCCGATCCTATTGTTAGCATCAATGTCATCGCCGATGAGATTTGGATGTTGGGTTCTAACTCCGTCGAAGTCTGGACTCAGACGGGCGATCAAGACGCCCCGTATGCCCGTATCACAGGTAGGGCTTACACCGAAGGCTGCTTGTATCGCGACTCCGCCGCAGAGGCGGCTGTAAACGGCTTCCCGTGTCTCCTGTGGGTGACTAACTACGCAGAGGTGGTTTTGGCTCAGGGCAACCCTGTCAGAGTGTCTAACGACGCCGTAGAAGAGATTCTCCGCCGCTCTAGCAACATCCGGGGGTGGTCGTTCCGACGCCTGAGAGTAGACTTCTACGTCATCACGACTGAAGACACAACCCTAGTATACAACCTAGATCAGAAGTCTTGGATGATCTGGAACTCGTACGGTCTCGATCTCTGGAGGGCCCACCTAGGGACTCAGGATCGACAGTCAATCTACGCAGGCGACTACACGACTAACCAGCTTTGGCAACTCGGCGAAGACGCCCACGACGACACCGACCAGCCCATCGTCTGCACCATCAGGGGCTTCGTGCCTCTATCGGGTAAGCAGGATCGGTGCGCCTCGGTTAACATCCGTGCCAATCAAGGCTGGGGGCCTAGTTACGTCACACCTCCGTTGATTGAACTCCGCTACTCCGACGACTACGGTTTCACTTGGTCGGAGCCTAGGCAGAAAAGCATGGGGCTTAAGGGGCGGTACTTCACCGATATCACCTTCCGGTCGCTCGGTCTAATCCAACGCCCCGGCAGGATTTTTGAGGTCCGCTTCTCGGGGCTTGAGAAGTTCCGTATCGACTACGCGACTATGAACGAGGTCTGAGGGAGGTTATATGGCAGTAAACGTCAAACTCCCCCGGCTCCTACAGGGTTGGAGGGAGCAGCCTAAGCTTCTGGAGCGATACTGGGATATCGCGATGACGAAGATCGAGGATATCCTTAACCAGCTTCTCGCCATTCCTGCCATCGAAGATGCTCTGGCCGATCTCGATGCCGCCATCATAGCGGCTCAGGACGCGGCAGACAGCGCCAACGCCGCAGCCGACTCCGTGACGTCAGAGACGTCTTTGACTTCCAGTTATCCCAGTAACTTCGTCAGTCCCTTAATCTCGTCGGACAATACAGGCGTCGTCACGATTGCAAACCACGACAGAGTGTACGGGGATTCGACTCTCAATCCAACCGTAGCCGTCGTCGGTGGAATCGTGGCTACCGGGGCCTCTCCGGGTCAGACTGTTAGAGTTTATTACAACGATCCTACTCGATCCGGCGGGCCGGTGACTTATCTTTTCACCGTCGATCCCGCAGAGCCTCCAGTCCAGACTGGGGACACCCACTCAGTCGGAGCTGCCACTGTTCCAGCCGGAGCACCCGAACCCGGCGGTCCTGTCCGCCCTCCCGGCTGGGCCAACCCGATCCCATAATTAAAGGACTAAAAATGGCTGGTGTTATCACCCTTCTAGACCAACCTCGTGCTCTTGATGCCCTCGGTCGCGCCACCGATTCCATCGTCTACTTTTACTACACCGGAACAACGACTCTAGCGCCTATCTACAACGATTCCGCTATGGCCGATCCTGCGGCCAATCCGGTTGAGCTGGCGGCGGGCCAGATTTTTCCCGACATCTTCCTCGATCCTGCCGTTACGTATCGTCGTCGCATTCTTTACGGCGACGGGACTATTCATGACGTAGACCCCCTCCCCCCGACGGATTACGTCACCAACGACCAGTTGGAAGACTACGGAATTATCATTCCCGCCCAGACTTTGACTGCGCCTATTGTTCTAGAGACGGGTAAGCATAGCATCGGGACTGGTCGTCCTGCCCCCATCGTAATGGATAACGAGTCCGACGGTGTCGAGATTCCTCAGCCTGCTGGCGGCGACTATAACTACCACAGCCAGACTGAAAACATGTTTGTCACTTACGGCAACTATGTCGACTGTGGCAATTACGCCAACGACATCCACTACTCGGCGTACGGATTGTCACTGAACAACTCTTGGTGGGGCGGTCAGATTGCGGCTCAGAGAATCCGGTCAAGCGTCGGACACATCGAAATCGATGGTGAGATTGCGCGGTCGAAGATCGGCCAGCTCTTTCAAGGTGAAAACACCATCCAGAATACCGTTCACTCCATGGTCGGCGGCGTCACCGAGCTGACGGGTACGGCGATTGATGCCGACATCGGTATCGCATTCTACGCGGCTAAGAACAGGGCGTTTGATAAGTTTAACAAACTGTTCGGCAATACTGGCTATATCGCAAACGCGAGTTTCGATAGCTGCTGGTTCGAGGAATACGGCCCCGGGACGGTTACGTTCTCTGAGTCCGGCGGACGTGTCACCGGACTGTCCTTCAACGCCGGTGCTGGCGGAGGGCATCTCGACCTCGGTAACGCCATCTCCCCGCGATTCGCATCGAGTACCTTCGCGGGTAACGTGACTGTCAGCGCAGGCTACGCTCCTGTGTTCGAGTCGCCGCTGCTCGTCAATGGCGAGTTCTTCGTCGCGTCTGACGGCGCCATGCGTGACGCCTTTTTCATGCGTAACGCGACCACCCCTTTTGACGGGCAGGGGGGCGTCCAGCAGGTTGCCTTCACCCTTCCCGGCTACGGAGAGGCGGGTACGACGCAAGACCACTACGGAGTGAGTGCGTCTCACACCAGCCTTGCTGTTGCAGAACTTGCGGGTATCGGTCTTGCGACCGGGATGGGGCACAAGAATCAATTCACCGGAGACATCAACAACGCCGGGCAGTGGCCGTTTAAGACGGCGACCTTGACGGCGGCCCAGCCCGATCCGTGGGGCGGAACTTCCGCCACCCTGTTTCAGGGAACGGCTGGGCAGTGGGTGGCTACTTCTGGCATCGCTGCCATCAGTGGTCAGAAATGCGTGATGCAAGTCGTTGTCCGAGCCAAAACCCCAGATAGCAAACTGAGTCTTCGTATCGATACTCAGGACGGCGGCCAGAGTCCTTTCCTTAGAATTTGTACTTACCACTTCACCGATACAAGATGGCGGGTAATCACTCTCAGGACTGACGTCCCCGCCGTCTCTAGTTTCGGTTTTGGTATTCAGTATGTCGACGGTGATTTCGATATCTGTCAACCTCAGCTTTCTCTTGGCTACGATCTACCTCCGATCTTGCGTCCGGGACAGGAAGTCGTCGGGACGTTCACCCAAATCGGCCGCAGAGTCATCCAAGAGAAATCGGCGATTCCGGTTAGCGGCAATTATTGGACGGGAGACGAAGTTGTTTACGACGCGGCGACTGCGAATACCCGTAAGCGAAAGGGGGCCATTTGTACCTCCGGCACCGGTAGCGGCGTCGGGACATGGGTCGAATATGGCTTCGTGGCTAACACGGGGGCAGCGATTCCTGACATCGCGGTAGCGCCCACTGCTTCTGATTACAATGCCGTTCTTGCCGCCCTTAGAGCTGCAGGCGTCATCGCCCCGTGATTCACAGGTCTTTCGATGTCGGCGCTCTGGAAAAATGTATGGAACCCTTCCTTCCGTTGGAGGGGTTCCATTCCAGTGAGTGGCTAAAGCGAGAAGAGAATGTCGCCCTGACAGACGGCGAGGGATCGTTCGCCCTCTTCGAGTACGTGAAGCCGGGTATCTACTACGGACATTACTTCTTCGTGAAGAAGGGGAAGGAGGCAGTCCGGCTGTCGAATGAGTTTCTCTCGGAGATATTCGAGACCGCTCATATCATCGTTGGACTTACCCCAGTGGAGAACAAGGCCGCCCGCTGGATGTCTCGGCATCTAGGCTTTAAGTCTCACGGCGAGATTGAAATCAAAGAAGGTCTCCATGAGATGTTCATGCTGACGAAGGAAGACTATTATGGGTAAACTATTTGGCGGCGGAAGCAAGAGTAAACAAAAAAGTGAAAACGTCTCGTACAACAAGTCGTACGACACTCTTCTTCAGTCTTACCAACCGCTTCTAAACTACGCCAATGAGGGGGCTTCTGCGTATAAGGCATTCTTGGGCGGGGACCGAAGGGGCTTCGATAACTATCTGAAGAACTCCTCGTTTAATTTTGATCGAGACCGGGGAGAGGGGGCCATCGGAACCGCTCTTTCCAGCAAGGGCCTCCGCAACTCCGGAGCTATGCTCAAAAAGCTTTCTGCCTTCAATCAAGACCTAAGTAACCAGTACTCGGGTCAATATCTTGATCGTCTATCTCAGATGATGGGCGTCGGGACCGGGGCGGGAGCACTGCTCTCGGGCGCAGGCGGGTACTCTAAAGGTACGAGCACCGGCACTTCTTCTAGCAAGGGAGGCATCGGGCAAACCGTCGGCTCTGTCGCACAGGCAATCGCGCTTTCTGACCCCCGTGTTAAAAAGAATGTCGAGAAGATTGGTGAGCTTGAGGACGGCCTCGGCGTATACCGATTTGAGTATACGTATAAGCCGGGTGTCTACGAAGGCGTGATGGCAGACGAAGTCAAGGAGCTTCGCCCTTGGGCGCTAGGCCCTGAGATTTCGGGCTACATGACTGTAGACTACAGCAAACTTTAAGGGGAATGAGATGCAACTAGAGGACCTAATCCCCCCTCCGATTGAGGCCGCTCCCCGCTATCCCACTGGACCCGCTGTCGACCAGTTCCTTATGGAACGGGGGCTGGACAAGGCTCCCGTGATAGGGGCCTCGCAAGACATAGAGGGTTCCGAGCCTATCGTGTCAGCGGGCCGTCCTAAGGGAGAACACAAAGGCATCTTCGGTGTCAAAGGAACCCTCCGGGACATCCTCGGGGTTATCGGAGACGGCTTGACTGGGAACATGGCCTACTCGGGGCTACGTCGGCAAGAACGATTTGGTGACGCAGCCCGGGGTTTTCAAGACGACCCCCGTGGTTCTATCGACCGGTTGAACGCCGAGGGCTTCGCCAAAGAGGCGATGGAGCTTTTCGAGCTCGACCAGAAGCGGCAGCAGGCGGCGGCCAAACTGGCTAGGGAGCAGGGCAACGACGAGATCACCCGTCTCTCGGGACTGTCGCTGGCCCAGAACAGGATGCGGGCCGGTATCCGTGGCCTCCTTAACTCTGCGGTAGACGACGCCACCTATGAGCGGCTGTTGCCTATAGTGAAGAATAAGCTCTCGCGAGAGGGCCTCGGGATGGCGGATGAGTTCCTATCACTCCCTAGCACCTTCTCGGGTAACGAAGAGATCATCCGTCGTTGGGGCATGGACCCCTACCAGTCTGAGAGCCTCGTCGACCGTGACGAGACTAGGGCGGTACAGGAAGAACTCGGCAGGGAACGTATCGGGGCCACTATCCGTGGACAGGACGTCTCGGCAGCGACTCAGCGTCGCGGTCAGGATATGACTGACGCCCGTGTCCGTGGCTCTGCCGGTTACACCGGTTCTGGTCGCAAAGGAGGTAGGACTCCTCCGCCGCCCCCGCCCGGAATGAAATGGGTTAAGAAGAAATAATCTAAGGATAAGATAATGGCAGAGACCTTTACGGCGGATGACGGCACCGAGTACGAACTCGCTCCGATCCAGTCCGCCCCCAAGGCTAAGCCGGTTGCCCCTAAGAAGGGTCCGACTTTCAAGGCAGATGACGGCGAATACGAACTAGTCCGTGACACCTCGGTTCAGCCGGATGGCACCCCCTACCCGACACTCACCGCTCCTAAGCGTACCATCGGCGACTTCTTCTCGGAAGCCTACGACCGTGCTACTAGCATGGCTGGTCAGGGAGAGATCGGGGCATTCGCCCGTGGCCTCGAAGACCTCTTTAACCTCGACGACAGGATGCAACAGGTAGAGACGGGTCTCGATCCGGCTGCCCGTGAGACCTTCCGCGACCAGACGCGGGCTAAGAAGGTCCGTGACGTCCGCTCGACTTGGGCGGCTCTCGACGAAGCCGATCCTGCATGGCGGGAAGACGGGAATATCTTCGGTAACGTAGCCCGTTGGACTGCTGGTCTTCTTGGCGACACCGTGGGTAACGCCAACGCATCCTACCTCATCGGAGGTGGTAGCAACCTCGCCACCCGTGCCGGTGTCCAAGGCGGTGTTAACGCGTCCATCGATGCTGGCCTTCAGGGGCTTGAGATGTCGGAAGACATCCGTGACGAGTTCGATCCTGTCCAGACTGCCATTCAGTTCCTCGCTGGTGCCGGTCTTCAGGCGGGTGGTGAAGCCGTAGTCAAAGGCCTCGGTAAGGCGATGGGGCGCGACACCCCCTCCCAGCCTGACTTCAACTCCGACGACTTCGCTCGTGAAGAGATTGTCGGCGATCTCAATCCCGATCCCTCGGTTCCTGACATACTGCCTGAGGCAGAGTTTGAAGCCCGCCTCCAGCAAGAAGCACAGGACTTCGTCGCCAACCGTCCGGCTGAACCTACGGCGGAAGACCTCTTCAAGGCTCCCGAACCCGAGGCCCCTGAGATCGTCTCAAAAAGCCACAAGGCTGACGTCCAAGGTCGTGTACGTGAGATCACTCAGGACTGGAAGAACGCCCCCGACTACGAGATCGTTCAGCGTTCGGATGACATCGCAGACCCCGACCTCGCTGAGGCGGCTGCCGATCCCGGCGTCCTTGGCTTCTACGGCCCCGACGGCAAGGTTCGGTTGATTGCGGATCGTATCGATCCCGAACTCCTGCCTGCCGTAGTCTTCCACGAGTCTCTTGGTCATCATGGTATGAACCAGATGTTCCGCGACGGGCTGGACACTCAGCTCTCTAGGATGTACGACAACGGCCCCGAAGGTTTCAAGGCCCGTGTCGACGACTGGGTTAATCGTAACCCGGACGCCTATGCAGACGACGTCAATCCTCAGGCCCGTGCGGTAGAGGAAGTCTTCGCAGAGATGTCGGAAGCGGGTGAAGCCCTGCCTCCGAAGCTCCTCGATCAAGTCAAGAACTATATGAAGGCAGTGGCCCGTCGTCTCGGTGTCACCAACCTCAAGTTCTCTGAACGTGAGATCGCCACCATCCTCTCGATGGCCCATCAGAAGGTCATCCGTGGGGCGGATTCGGGCGCCCGTCCCGACGGCTCTCGCTTCATCTTCATCGGTCGTAAGGGCATGACTCCTGAGGAACGCCGTACCGGCTTCGACGCTTTTATGGCGGGACGTGATGTTGATACCGGACCTTCGTCTGAGATCGCTGACGTTTTTGGACAGTTCACCGGTCCTGATGGCAAGTGGCGGAAGGAGATCGACGACAGCTTCGCTGAGTTCAAGACTGACTGGATGAACTTCCCGAAGGAAGGCGCCCGTCTGGCTGATGCCATTAATCACCCTGAACTCTTTGAACGCTACCCCGAACTCTCGGACTACCGGGTTGTTCAAGAAGACATGCCGTTTGGCTCGATGGGTTCTTTTGAGCCCTCGACGAAGACTGTCCGCCTGTCTAACGACCTCACTCCGAATCAGGCGTTCTCCACCCTGATGCACGAGGTCCAGCACGGCGTCCAAGACATCGAACGTCTTGCATCGGGGGGCTCTCCTCGCTCGGCTTTAAAGGCGGCTAAACCTGAACAGCTTAACCGTCTAGCGGCTAACGCCAAGGAGCGGTTGGAACGTAAGGTTCGCTCTGCCGAGATGGATCAGAACGTCTTTCAGTTCCTAACGCGTGGTGACGCCCTCCGCGTCGTCCGTGATATCTGGACGGGGTTTAAGGAGAGGGACGAGAACTACGGCAGGGCGTCGCTTGAGTCCCCGTCGTGGGATCGCGAGCAGGCGCTTGGTACTCAGCTTCGTGAGATGATCACCGAAGGTGGCGGTGAGGCCGATCAGGTCTTTCGTGCCTTTGAGATTCTCCGTGAATTGAAGACGGCGAGGGGGCAGACGTTTGCCGATGCGATGGCTGACGTTGGCGACATGCTTGACGGTAGGATTGCGTCGTCAGAGATGCGGCTGGAGAACATCCAGAATTCTCGTACTCCTGACGAACTCCGCCTTGCCTTGTCTCAGATCGACGACGCCCGCTTCGAAGCCTACGAGAATCTTTTCGGAGAGGTTGAAGCCCGTGCGGTAGAAGACCGTCTTAACCTTTCGGAGCAGGAGCGTCGGGACACCGTTCCTTACGCCTCGCAGGGTATCGATGAGAAAGACTACATCGTCGACCTCAGTGCTGACGAACAGGCTAGCATCAAGCCGATGCGGGCTCCGAAGAACCCGGATGCGAAGGAAGGAGAGCCCAACCTTGCAGGCAACATCAACCTCGATAATCTTGCGTCTAACCGCAACATCGGTGGCATCCTTGCGGAGGCTGCGGAGGGCATTGATCGTACGACGGTTAGCAACGACGAGATCGCGAGACTCGCTGACGACCTCGGACTGACTCCTGCTCAGGCGGCTAAGGTAAAGGTTAACTACACTCCTGCTCAGGCGCTCGCCCTCCGTAAGGCGATGGTCCAGAGTGCAGAGAACGTCCTCCGGTTAAGCCGTAAGATGACCTCGGGCCAGAACTCCGATACCACGAGGGCCCAGTTCGCCAAGGCTTGGGCGACTCATGCCGCCATTCAAGAGAAGGTCTCAGAGGTGACGGCTAATGCCGGTCGACTCCTCCAGCAGTTCAACATCATTGCCGAAGGCAAGGACGGACCTCTGGCTGCGCTGAAGGCTATGCGGGACGGCAACAAGCTGCTGGGTGACGAGAAGTCTCTCGACCAGCTGGCAGAACTAGTCGTGGCTCACGGAGACAATCCCCGTGCCATCAACCGACTGGCTAAGGCGACGTTCAAGCCTAAGGCAGAAGACTACATCTTCTCGCTGTGGTATAACTCTCTGCTGTCAAACCCGGCTACCCACGGGGCTAACTTCGTCGGTACCGGTCTGAACTTCATGACGGACCTTGTCGAGAAGGGGCTCGCTGCCGTCCTCGGCCAGCCTCGTCGTTGGAGCAAGAACGCCGACAGAGTCATGGGTCGTGAGGTCCTCGCTCGTCTGTGGGGGCCGATGGCTGCCATGAAGTCGGTCGGTACTTGGAAGAACACCTACGACTCGTTCAAGACTGGTGTCACAGGCAACATGGTCAGTGGCAAGGCTGGTGAAGGCGTGTCGGGGAATCTCGTCATGCCGGGACCCCTCGGCGTCCTTGAGACTCCGACTCGTGCCCTAGCGGGTGCCGATGAGTTCTGGCGGAACGTAATCTCCGCGAGTAACATCTACGGGTTGGCTGCTCGTGCTGCAGGGAAGAAGAACCTCCGTGGTAAAGCCTTTTGGGACGAAGTCTCTCGGCTGGCGGAGAACCCTTCGGACGACATGATTGCTAAGTCTCTCGACTACACTCAGGTCATCCAGTTCCTCGACAAGCCTTCTGTTATCGGTAGCGCACTTATCAATCTACAAGCGCCTAAGCCGAAGTCTACCGTCGGTGGTCGTATCCTCCGTGGCGGGGCTCGCGTCCTCGTTCCTTTCGTCCGTACTCCTGACGCCCTTATCCGTACCGCTATCCGTCGTAGCCCCATAGGGCTGCTGGAGCGGGAGAACTGGGCGAAGGGGCTTAAGTCGGGCGACAAGGCGGCTAGGGATCAGGCTGCGGCCCGGTTGATCGGGTCTTCAGCACTCGCTGCCTTCGTGGCCATTCAGGCTCAGAACGGAAACATCACCGGCTCTGGTCCTGAAGACTGGAAGAAGAAGCAGGAGTGGATGGCTACTCATCAGGAGAACTCGATCAAGATCGGCGACAAGTACTACTCTATCGCTGGTCTCGAACCCCTCTCGACTAACCTCACGGCTATCGCCAGCATGGTTGAGAAAGCTAAGTACGACGACCCTGATGCCACCCTTCCTCAGCGGTTGGTAGACTACGTCGTCGACCTAGCGAGCACTCTGAACGAGAACGCCTACACCGAATCTCTCGGTAACTTCTTCCAGATGTTCAACGGTTCGGCAGGGCAGAAGGAGAGTGCGTTCAACAACTGGGTTGCAGGCATTGCTTCGTCGGTTACGACTCCGGCTATCGTCCGTGGGTACAACCAAGCCTACGAAGACCCCGCCTTCCGTGATACGACCGGCGAAGGGAATCTAGAGTCCCGCGTCCAAGGGCGTGTGGAGTCCGGTTATCCCTCTAACTTCCTTGGTGCAGGCCGGAGAGGTTCTAGTGATCTCCCCCAGAAGTATGACGTCTACGGGCGTCCTATGGAGAGGGAAGACAGGCTGGGTGTCGATTGGTTCTCCCGTGTCAACGTCAAGACCGATGTCAACGACCCCGTGATTACCGAACTCGCCCGCCTCGGCGAAGCCCAGAAGTCGCCTCTCGTGGGTGCTCCCGGGAAGAACGTCAAGGTCGACGGGGAGACTCGGCGGTTGAATGCCCAAGAGTACCAGACTTACCAGCAACTCTCGGGTTACTGGATTGTCGAGACGATGAAACAAGAGATGGCTTCTCCGGAGTGGGAGACCATGAAGGATGAAGAGAAGGTTGAGATCGTGAATGACGTCAAAGACGACATGCGTAAAGCTGCTCGTGAGTATCTCTTTGCCAACGACGAATACGAGTTGGTTCCGGAATGACGGCGGTAACTCAAGGCGAGCGCATTACGGCTCTAGAGACTCAGGTCAAGGTTCTCGTCGACATCGTCGAGAAGCAGGACAAGAAGATCGACGAGTTGCTCGCGATTAAGTATAAGGGGGCGGGGGCTTTTGCCCTCGCTTCCATCCTCTTCGGAACAAGCATCGTGGGACTCTTCTCTGTTGTCACAGGATGGTTTAAATGAAGAAGTTACTCGCAGCAATCATGGCCCTGTCGCTGGGCACCGTCCCTACGGCTCAGGGAGCCCCGTACAAGCACGATAAGGCTTCTGTGGTACAGGTGGTCTGTCAGGTGCCGGGAGGCACTGTACGGGGCTCCGCAGCCCATCTGGGAGGGGGTCTGTACGTCAGCGTCAAGCATGTCACCGAAGAAGGCGACTGCACGGTTAACGGCGAGCCCATCGTCGTGGAGAACGACTCACAGAGAGACTTCTCTATGTTCACCGGTCCCGTCCTTCCCGGACGGTTGAAGAAGTACTGCGGCGGCTATACATCGGGCACGACCTACGCAGCAATGGGTTATGGCTTCGGCTGGCCTGTAGTCATGGTGCAGCCTTGGATCGCCACCGACGTCCCTGAGCCTTTCGCAGGTCAGACGGCATTCGTTGGCGAGGCTATTCAGGGAATGTCAGGCGGGCCTGTTATCGATAGGTACGGGCGCGTAGTAGGCGTAGTAAATATGCGGTCTCCTGCCCGATCCCTTCCTCTTCGAGAGACTTCGGTCTGCCTCTAAGAGCCACTCCGTAGATGGCATGGCGAACTTCCTTCGTCGTCATATCGGAGGAGTCGAGCGAATTGATGAAATTCATTACGTCGTCCATCGCGGAATAGTAACCTCTTACATAGGAGTGATTCATGGGAATCCTTTCAGTCCCTATCCTCGGAGACATCATTGATGCCGTCAAGGACCTCGCCGGAGAGGCGATAGTCGACAAAGACAAAAAGCGAGAACTCGACGTAGAGCTTGAACGTCTGCGACAGGCAGGCGAACAACGCATCCACGAGGAAGTCCTCGCTCAAATTGAAGTCAATAAGGTAGAAGCAGCCTCGGGCTCAGTCTTCGTGGCCGGTTGGCGTCCTGCCGTCGGTTGGGTCTGTGCCGCCGCTCTTGCAGCCCAGACTATCGTCCTCCCTCTCCTAGGCGCTGCCTTCTCGGTCAGCTTCGAGTTCGATACTGAACTCCTTCTTCTCACGATGTCAGGTATGCTCGGCATCGGTGCGATGCGGTCTTACGAGAAGGTGAAGGGCGTGAGTACTAACGACTACACCGATGTTCCGGGAAGGCCTACGAACATCCTCCCTCCGATCTACTCGGCCTCTCTGCCGGAGAAGACGCCGTGGGAGTAATTAAAGTAATAGCGCTGCTAGAGGAAGCGATAGCAGAGCTGCGCAAGCAGTACAGTATAGGAACAGAAACGTCAGCTCCGGCAGATTCAGCGGCTTCAAGACGACCGATAGCTTGGGGGTCAAAGGTGTCTCCTACGTTTAGAGAAAGGGTGTGGTGGATTGCGGATCAACTTCAGCTCGATCCCGACGACCTTATGTCATGCATGGCGTGGGAAAGCGCGGAGTCTTTTCGACCGGATATTCGTAACGCCGCTGGTAGCGGGGCTACAGGACTCATTCAGTTCATGCCCTCTACTGCGGTCGGCCTCGGGACTACCACGGCTAAGCTAGCCGCTATGACCGCCGAGGACCAACTCTCGTTCGTGTACAAGTACTTTCGGCCGTACAAGGGCCGACTGAACAACCTCGGCGACATCTACATGGCTATCCTGTGGCCTGCGGGTGTCGGAAAGCCTGACAGCTACGTCCTATGGAATAAGGCGACGAAGCCGACGACCTACCGGCAGAACGCCGGGTTGGACGGCAACAAAGACGGCACCATCACTCGGGGCGAGTGTCTTGTGAAGATACGGGAGAAGCTGGCGAAGGGGCAGAAGTCCGGTTACGTCGGTTGACCATTCTGTCGTAAGTCATCGACCGCCATGCCGAACGACTACCCCAAATACTTGTCTTAGTCCATCTGGTTCTCATATATTCTCCATACAACAAAGGGCCCTCCGGCAGATCGCTGGAAGGGCCCTTTTCTTTTAATCATCGATGTCCGATGGGTGAACCCAGTGGTCGGCATCGGGATCGAAGTCGATATCGTTCATCGAAACCTTTTCATCCGAGAGCACAAGCTTCAGGGGGGAGACATTTTTGGCAGGCTGCTCAAAGATGTACTCGATGAGAGTGTCGACGTACTTCACGATCTCCTCTGCCTCCGGGAGATCATTCCCCGAGATGAGGTTGGCAATCAGAGCGTACTTTGCTTCAGTCTTGACGTCCATCTTCTTCCTCCTGTCCGGAGAAGGTTTGTCCCTCTCCCTCAATCATGGTGTTGGCGAAGTGTGCATACGGCTCCCAGTCGATTCGGGTGTCGTCTACGCCGTTAACCACGTAGCTGATCTTGTTCATCAACTCCTGTTCGTCGATGGGGACGACGAGAGTGTGGAACGTCATCAGCAACGATACCTTCTCAGTCTTCGTCATAGGAAACCCTCCTGTGGTTCATAAAGCCCGTCTATATACGCCTTGACGACAGAGTAATCCCCCGAGTACTCCGTGAAGTCACGGGCTAGTTCTGTATAGCTGAGCTTCTTAATCAGTCCTGCGAGACCGGGTGAGATAGGACGGACGATGACGAAGTCTCCGAAGAACTTCGCCTCGTAGATAAGTCTCGTCTTCGTCTCTGTCCACAGGGATATTACTTCGTCTTCATTCTCAACTTCAGTGGAGTTGTTGTTTTGTTTTACCACTGATGTACCTTTCGTGTATGTACATCGAGGAGACGATAGCAAGACTACCGGCTACTCCGTAGGTCAGGGCGGCTAAGAACTCGCCGTCCTTAATGATATGCTTCCAGAGATAGGCTTGGGAGACGCCTACGAACAGCGACGTCCCTGCCGCCCAGAGGTAGTTACCGTGATTGACGTTCCTCGATTGGAAGCCGAGGGCGAATACCGATACGTACCCCGCCCCGAAGATAGTCAGGAGATCAATCATTGCATGTCGTCGTAGTAAAGGCGGTAACGATCTCCGCATTTCTTACATACGTAAGTCTCTCCGTCCATATCGTATGCCGACGATACTTCCTCGTAATCGTGTTCGCAATTAATCAACCGCGTTTCGTGGGGCGGGGTAGCCATAACGTTTCTCCAGTTCTTCCTGTAGGAGTGCGAGCGCCCGCCATGCCAGCCCGACAGAGTGGAGGTTGCCCTCGGCGTCTTCCTTACCTGAGTCGATCAGATGTCGCATGATCTTGTTCCGGTGGTCGGTGGACTTCGTCCGTTCCCAATGGAGGCGCTCACCGGGATGATGCTTGTCGCCAGCCTTCTTACTGTGCTTAGCGATCTCGGCTAGGGCGTTAGGGAAGTAGTCAAGCAGTCCGTCGGCCAGAGGAAACTCTCCTCGAAGCTTGTCGTCGTCGGGGAGAGAGACGTTACGCCCATCCGTCATAGCGGTTCCCTTTCTTCATGTTTTCTTCTCCTGTGAGTATCTGAAGGTTGTTCTCTACGTGAAGCCCGGAAACGGTGTCACCTCGAAGGGGTACGACGTGATCTACGTGGTATGGCGCGCCTCTCTGCTCTGTGAGCTTTGCCGCCTCTACGTAGATATCCGTGATGACTTTCTTATCTGCCCACGCCGGGGTTCTGTTTGCAATCAACGCCTGTCGTTCGGCATTGCTAGCCAGCACCTTGCCTTTATTTTGGGACTTCCACTGTTTCACAGCCTCTTTATTTTTATCGGGATTGCGCTTACGCCAGTCTGAACTCGCCTTACGGTTCTTGTCGGGATGTTTCTTTCGCCATTCTATATAATATAGACGTTTGCGTTCCCGTTTTTCCTCTGGAGTCAGTCGGACTCTAGCCACGAAACGATCTCTTCATCGCTGCCTAGAATCTTATCAAGGAACTGGTACATTACATCCCAGCGAGGATCGGCGTCTGGCTCTAGGAGAACTGCAGCCTTCGCTCCTGCCCCGTATTTGGCGTAAGTTATTTCCATATGGCCGGATTTGCCAGCAGGAAGAACAAGTACGACATGCGTCGCCCGGTCGAGGTGATACTTGTCAAACTCGAAGACGTGACGGGCGGCGTATCCTTCGAGGGCTTCTTGGTAGGAGTGCCCTCGTCCGATCTCGTATTCTTTCCACTTGTCATCCGCCTCTTCTCCGGCACTGTACCAGTCGTCGAAGACCTCGACGTCTTGGCCCAGCGTGGCGAACTCCTTACGGAGCCATTTGGCGAGTTCGGGAATCCTCGGGTTGCGGAGACTCCCCACTAGGTATAACACCTTACTCATCCTCATTGATCCCCATCAGCTCGTTAATATCCTCAAGGGCGTCTTCAACCTCGCCCTCGAATGCCTCGATAAGCTCTCCGACCGGGAGCCGCAGGAACTCAGCAAGCTCCCACGACTCGAAGTAGTCGGCTATCCGTTTCTTAACTTCTCGGTTCATATCTCGTGTCTTCTTCAATCGATTTGGCAAACTGCCGCAGCCCTGAGATTACTGCTTTACGGAGATCGGGTGAGCGTTTGGACACTGTCATCCAGTAGAGACGCCCGTTGAGCTCGACTCGGACCTCCGCCTCTTTGTGGCTTTCGCTGGCGCTGAACATCATACCATTTTCTCGCGTGAACCATCCTGCCAGCTACCGCAGTCTGTGCAGTGGAGACGCTGGATGCGGAACGACTTAGTCCGTCGATAGCCGCGAGACTGGAGGGCACCGCTGCCACACGCCCCGCAGGCGTCAGACTTCGTGTCTCCGAGGTAGGGGTGAGTCGGGATGTAGGGCAGAAGCTTGAGGTACAGTTCTTCGGTCAACTTGATGTCACCGATGTTGTACTTCTCCATGTTCTTCTGGGCCCGCTCGTCGCCCTCCATCACCTTCAGCCAAAGCTCGAAGCCCTCGTTCTTCACCTTCTTACCGATGTTCAGCATCGGGCCGACGAAAGCAAGCTTGTTCGACTGGAAGCCGAGCTTCTTGACACTCTTGAGGAGGTCGATACTCGTGACGGGAGGGGGAGGAGCCAGTCCAGCTAGGAGGAACTCGCCGCGAAGCTTCTTCAAATCGAAGCCATCAGAGTTATAACCGACGACGGCATCGGCCTCTGAGATCAGATTGTGGGCAGCCTCGATCATCTTCTGATGGCCGTCGGTCCAGTCTGAGTGGAAATGAATCTCTTTGTCGCCTACGTACTTCGCAGCGAAGCAGATAGGGGCCGACGGAGCTACGAGCTGAGACAGGGAGATGGTTTGATCCCAGAGCCCCCATACGTAGGCCAGCGCGGGCTTAGTCTCGATGTCGATGACTAGGATTTTAGGGTTGCTCATTCGTCGCCTCCGTATTCTTTTACGATCTCGGTTTTAATCTCGATCTTATCTTCGGCTAACTGACGAATGAATGACTCCTTGAGCTGCTGCATTTCAGCCTCTCGGTCCTGTCCACGATCCTCTGATACCAGATGAATTTGGTTAGGCGCCCAGACTTTATAATGGATGTACTTCATTCTTTACCTTTCGAGACCTCGGGCCGACAACGCCTGCCTTAGTCTTTCTCTTTTTTGTTTTCTTCGGAACGAACCAGCCTGTCTTGCTGTTCTCTAGATACGCAGCCATTCGTCGCAGAAGGTCGGGGTCTGTGTGTCTACCGATGACGCGGTGGTTGCAGTATCTGCAGAGACAGGACCGAACTTCTCCAGTTTTATGATTATGATCGACCGAGAGGGCTTGGCCGTTCTCTTCCTCTGTCTTACCGCAGAGTGCACATACGCCGTTTGATCTCGCAAGAAGTTCTGCGTATTGCTCAAGACTCAGGCCGTATAGTCGCTTTAGGTTGTACTCACGAGACTTAGTAGTCAACAGACTTCCTCTACTTTAGGCTCCCTAGCCACGGTGGTTAAAAAGACAGGACCTCGGCTGTAAATATACTTCCTCAACCCCTGCCCGCCGTTGGCG
>JACZCZ010226290.1_pt1 | contig 48100 bp, 45 predicted proteins | sample 8641811 | NCBI WGS metagenome assembly JACZCZ01 (sample SAMN15324610, study PRJNA640507) | soil metagenome | isolation source: intercropping peanut in the first line | place: China: Luxin town, Laibin City, Guangxi Province | collected 2019-07-25 | depth 10cm m | reverse complement strand
TGCTTGCGGCTCGTGACCTTCTTGCCCGAGCGGCCGCTGCGCAACGTGCCGCGCTTGCGTTCATGCATCGCCCGCTTCACTTTCTGCGATGCTTTCTTGCCGTAGCGCGCCATGACGACACCTCGCGATTGCCTTGAGATACTGCAGCAAGGGGCGGATGCATCGAATTGTTCCTGACGCCGGAACATTCGCTGGTGCGGGCCGGTTCGGCCGATGAAGCGGTCGGACGGAGAGCAACGCGTGAAGAAGTTCTGGCACGAGAACGGACTGTCGGTCGTTCTCCTCGGCTTGTTCATCATCTTCCTGACCGGCCAGGCCGTCACGGGATGGCACGAGGAAGTGAACGACCTCGTCGATCACGGGCGGCCCGCCATCGCATTCGTCGATTATCTGGGCAGCGGCAGCTTTCTCGAAGCGACGATGGAGAACTGGGAGAGCGAGTTCCTGCAGATGGCCGCTTACGTGCTGTTCACAGTGTTTCTCTATCAGAGAGGTTCATCCGAATCGAAGAATCCCGACAAGATGGAAGCTGTCGATCGCGACCCGCGGAGGTCACATCACAAGCAGGGTGCGCCGGGTCCGGTGCGTGCGGGCGGATGGCGGCTCTGGCTTTACGAGCGTTCGCTGAGCTTGGCGCTGATTGGTCTGTTCCTGATGTCGTTCGCGCTGCACGGCGTCGGCGGCGCGGCTCATTACAACGAAGAACGCGCGTGGCACCACCAGCCTGCTGTCGGTGTCCTCGACTACATGCTTTCTGCGCGCTTCTGGTTCGAGTCGTTCCAGAACTGGCAGAGCGAATTTCTGTCCATCGGTGTGATGGTGGTGCTCAGCATCTACCTCAGGCAGCGCGGATCGCCGGAGTCGAAGCCTGTCGACAGCCCGCATCATTCGACGGGCGAGTGATCGCACGTAGCACCGGATCGCGGAGGCGTTTATCGTGCGGTGCTCGCTCATCGAGACCGGAGGCTCCAGTGGAACTGCATCGCGCGACATTCTTCGCCGCCGTGTTGGCGGTCCTTCTTTCAGGCTGCGCGCACCAGGCGAAGGCGCCCGAAACGGTGCCGGAAGTCGCGCCCGGATTTCTGAAGGGGTATCTGTCCCGCGAAACCCTTCCCAACAGCAAGTCGCTGCTCCCGTCCCCGCCCGCGAAGGACTCCGCAGCCTTTGCCGCCGATGAAGCGGCTTACCGCTCGACCCGCTCCCTGAAAGATACCCCGCGCTGGGCCCTTGCGATCCAGGATGCGGAACTGAAATTCCCCGAAGTGACGGCAACCTTTTCCTGTGCCGTCAATGCGCCGCTGACGCCCGAGGCGACGCCTCGCCTGTACATGCTGCTGCGCCGCTCGGCGACTGATGCAGGGCTTGCGATGAACGCAGCAAAGGACAACTACAGGCGGCCGCGGCCGTTCATGGAGTTCAACGAAACGAGCTGCACGCCGGCGGATGAGCCGTCGTTGCGCAGGAACGGTTCGTATCCATCAGGGCACACGGGGATCGGCTGGGCCTGGGCGTTGATCCTTGCGGAAGTCGCGCCCGATCGAATCGATCCGATCCTTTCCCGCGGCTACACCTACGGGCAGAGTCGCGTGGTCTGCGGAGTGCACTGGCAGAGCGATGTGGAGGCGGGGCGCGTTGTGGCAGCCGGTGTTGTCGCCCGCTTGCACGCGGACCCGGTGTTCGAGGCTGACTTCGCCGCCGCTAAGAAAGAGATCGCTGCGGCGCGCGAGAAACAGTTGCTGCCAACGCGGGATTGCGCCGCCGAAGCAGCCGCGATGGCAATTCACAAGTGACCCGCTGCAGCACTGCGCTAAGCATTTTCCGCAGCGAGCGCAGCCGCCCACGGGGCGGCTGACAGAATGGCAGCCTGCACGAGTGGAGAGCGGTATGGGGCGCATGGGCATCATCGATCGGTTCGTTCGCCATACGTCGCTGGCCGCGCTGTTCCTTGCTTCAGTCAGTGCATTCGCCAATGTCCCCTTCTGGGGCGCGAAGCAATCGATGCCGGCGGACACACTGGTCGCACGGCTCAAGCACGGCGAATGGATCTGGCGCGGCGATGCGATCCGCACGGGCCCGATCGTCATGGTCGTGAGTCTGGACGAGCAGCGCGCCTATGTGTATCGCAATGGTGTCGCGATCGGCATCACGACGGTGAGCACCGGCAGGCCGGGTCATGAGACGCCGACCGGTGTGTTCACGATCCTGCAGAAGGACAAGGATCACCGCTCCACGATCTACAACAGTGCGCCGATGCCCTACATGGAGCGGCTCACGTGGGGTGGCGTTGCCTTGCATGCGGGCGGCTTGCCCGGGTATCCGGAGTCTCATGGCTGCATTCATCTGCCGAGCGAGTTCGCACGGCTGCTGTTCGAGATCACCTCGACGGGCATGACGGTGGTCATCGCCAGCGCGGCGACGCAACCGACGGAAGTCAATCACCCGGGATTCCTTGCGCCCGTCAGCACGAAGGGAACGCCGCTGCAGACGCAGCCATTGCAGCAAACAGAATCGACGCGTTGGCAGCCGGATCTATCGCGGACCGGTCCTGTCAGCGTCATCATCAGTCGCGTGAGCGGGCGCGCGATCGTCTATCGCGATGGCATCGAGATTGGCCGATCACGCGTCGTGTTCCGAGGAAGCGAGCCGATCGGCACTCATGCGCTCATTCTCGCCGCGGGTGCCGCGAGCAATCCGCGGTTCGTGCCCGATCCCGTCACCGAACATTGGCTGCGAGTCGGAATCGCGGGCCGCGCCGATGAGGCAAGCACAGAGCCCGATGCGGTCAATGCGAGTCGCATCGAGATTCCCGATGATTTCCTGAGTGCCGTCTACGGCGTCCTGGAAATAGGATCGACGGTGCTGGTGACCGACGAGGCGATCACGCCGGCAACGACCGGAGCGAAGCTCGACGTCGTGAACGCCGATCCGCCAGAAGTGCCCTGACTAGAAGGTCGCTCGCACATAGAGCTGCCCGCCTTCGTATCTCCAGTCCAGCTTGCCCTGGAAGTCGTCGCCATCGTCGATGTCGACGTCGGTCTGAAAGAGATTGTAGGAGAGGCCGACACCGACGTGCCTGGAGAACTGCCAGAGGATCCCTGCCTGGTAGTCCTGGATGACGCCGTCGTACTCCTCGTACTTCATTTCGAAGTACTGCGCGTGCGCCTGCAGGTGGAAGTTGCCGGCGAAGTTCCAGTGACCACGCAGGCCGATCACCGGCAGCGGCGCGTCGGTCTGAACATCTTCGCTCGCTGTCTCGGTGAGCGTCGTTTCGGGAACGAGTACGCTGCCCGTCAGCTGCGTCTTGAACGCCACGTTGTGAATACCGATCGATGCGCCGATCTCATACGTGTCGCGCTTGAGGAAGTCGTATTCGTACGCGAGCTCGATGATCCGCCACTGCAGCCGCGCGTCGATTTCCGCGCCGATGGGAAACGTGACGTCACCGAAGTCGATTCGCGTCGATGCGGTCGCTGACGACGAGCGATCGCTGTCGAAGTACATGAGCCGCAGTTTGTGCTTCGGGAAGAATCGCCATGCACCCTCGAGCCGGAACACCTTGTCCTCGGTCATGTTGAAGAGCTCTTCGATCTTGATCGGATCGCCGAGGATCCGGCCCACGTCGACGCCGTCGATGCGATCGGCGCGGATCCGCGTATCCGAATCCATGAAGTAGTAGCCGAGATCGACCGTAAAGCGGTCGTTCAGCGGACCGCCTTCATCGGCCGCAGAGACGGCGGAGCTGACGAGCAGGATCGCCAGACCAAGGAACTTCGGGCACGCCGACATGCAACCTCCCTCGCTGCGTTCTTATGAGTATGTTTTCCCTGAGTCGTGCAGATGAACGCAGGGTGTCTTGGCCGAGTATGCAATATCCGCCCGTTTCGAAGTACCGGCTTTTAGGGTGTTGCCGGCTGAGGAGCGCCGCCCTCAAGGCGTCGCGCCGGGTTCCGCGACGATGCGTTTCACCGCTTCGACGAGCGATCTGCCCGGGAAGGGCTTCGTGAGGTACTCCGCAGCGCCGATCGATTGGGCCTGCCGCCGGCTCGATGCGTTGTCGTGCGCGGTGACGATGATCACGGGAGGCAAAGGTCCGGCGAGCGACAGGCGATGGAGGAATTCGTAGCCCGTCATGTCCGCCAGGTGCACATCCACGACCAGACAGGCCGTCTTCCGCGCAGATCGATCCGCAAGCGCGGCTGTCGCCGTGTCGAATCCCACCGCTTCGAATCCCGCTGCCTGCAAGAGTCGCAGCACAGCCTGATTCAGACCCGGGTCGTCTTCGACGATCACGATTCTGCCCCGGTCGGCCATCGCATCTCCGCCAAGAAACGCCCGCTTCCCAAGAGGATGAACCCACGGCGGCATTGCCGTGGTTGCAAGCGTGACAGGGAGAGACCCGAGGCTGTATCAGTAAATGGGGAGTACCACGTTGCCCGTCAGGGCGTATCACGCCACCTCATCGGCTATGACCGTCTCCGCCGCTGCGATCCCCAGAACCCTGGCGATGCGGACCAGGTCAGCGAGTGACGCTGCCCGCAGTTTGGCCATCATCCGTGCCCGATGCGTCTTGATCGTGCGTTCGCACGTGTCGAGCTCGACGGCGAGCTGCTTGTTCAAGGCGCCAGCGATGACGCCGAGGAAGACCGCCTGCTCCCGCGGGGTCAGGCCCTCGTAGCGCTCACGCAGTTCACGGATTTCCTGCCGTGCGTTGCGGCGTTCCCGGTCGAGGTCGATCGCACGTTTGACGCGGTCCAGCAACGTATCCGTCCGCACCGGTTTGGTGAGAAAGTCGACCGCGCCCGATTTCATTGCATGGACGCTGGTCTGCACATCCGTGCAGCCGGTGACGAAGATCACGGGCGGTGCGGATTCCCTCAGGCTGAGCGCATCCATCAGCTCGATGCCGCTCGGGCCAGGCATGCTGACGTCGAGAACGACGCAGCCCGGAGAGCTGGCCGCATCCGACAGCAGGAACTCGCCTGCGCAGCGATAGCCGATGGCCTGAAGTCCGGAAGCGTTCAGGACGCGCGTCAGTCCGGTCCGGAAACTGTCGTCGTCATCGACGACGTGAACCTTGAATCCCCGTTCCATTGTCGTCATCGCCATGGTCATGATGCCTTCCTTCGATCGAAGTCTGGTCTAGGCGGCCATCGGAATCGTGAATGTGAATGCTGCACCGCGTGCGCCGTTGCTCTGTGCCCAGATGTTGCCGCCGTGCGTCTGCACGATCGCCCGCGCGATCGACAGTCCCAACCCCATGCCCTGCGGCTTCGTCGTATAGAAAGAGTCGAAAAGCCGGGACAGCTCGCTTGCTTTCACGCCGGCCCCGCTGTCGGTCACGGAGACTTCGATCGAGCGGGCGTCACGCCGGCGGGTTGCGATCTCGAGGCGTCGATCGTCCGCGGGAACTTCGGTCATCGAGTCCATCGCGTTGACGATCAGGTTGAGCAGCACCTGCTGCAGGTGCACTGGGTCGCCTTGTACTCGCGGCAAGTCATCGTCAAAGGTCGTCGTCACCATGATGCCGCGGCGCGCAGCATCCGCCTTGGTCAGCAGCAGTACGGTCTGGGCAATTTCGTTCAGATCGACGGACTCCATCTGAACTTCGCGCTTCGTGAGCAGCTTGCGAAGATTGCGAACGATCCCATGGGCGCGCAGGTCGTCGCGACGGATGTCGTCGAGGATCTGTCGAATCTCGTCGAGCGGCGGCGGTGTCGCGCTGAGCAGCATCTCCGCCGCGTCGGCATTGCTCAGGATTGCGCTCAGCGGTTGATTCACTTCATGCGCGATCGATGCGGTGATCTCGCCCACCAGCACGAGTCTCGCGGCGTGCGCGACTTCGGACTGCTGTCGCTTCGTGTCGTTCTGAGCTTGTCGCTGCCGATGGTTCTGCAGCATCAACACGACGATCAATGCAGTCTGCAGGATGAGCAGTCCGACGATACCGGTGATCAGCGCGGCATCGCTGGAGAGAAAACGATCGACGATCGATGCATGCGCATGTGCAGTGGGTACGACCGCGATTGCAGCGAGAAGCGCTGCGGTCGGCGCAGAGAATGCCCCTCGATGATGCATGTGTACCCGCAATGGCGTCCCGCTCACACGATCACGACACGAGTGCTTCTTATGATGCTCGTGCAGTGCTCAATCTAGTCGCGCGTTTCAAAACACATCTGTGATGATTCGGCAACAAATGCGTATCGTCATACGTACAAACTGGCTGTAGTGTGCGCGACCTGGCCCCAAAGGGAATAGCGCTTATGGGAAGGCACGCATACGCGGATTTCGATGAGTTCGCCGATGCCATCGATGGGCTTGCAGGACGGTTTGTACCTACGGCCCGTTCGAACGGCGAATGGTGGATCGACAAGATGGGGCTGCGCGGCCATCAGCTGCAGTACCTGCAGGTGGGCGGCGCAACGACATTCGCAGGCGACGGCACACCGGGGACGATCACGCTGGGCATACCCATGACCGATCCGGCGACGCTGCGCTCGGATGGGCAGCCGCTCGCTGAAAACACGTTCAACCTGATCATCCAGAATCAGCCGTTTACGTGTTCGAGCCGGTCCCTGAGCCGCTGGGCCGCGGTGGCCGTGCAGCAGGACAAACTCGCGAAGCGCGAGCCGTTCCTCGACAGCCCGATGCCGGGCGGCGCGCGGACACAGACGGAGAAGTCGCTGCTGGACAACGTGCGTTCCCTGGTCCTGAGGATCTGGAGTGATGACCAGGCGGTCAGCATCGTCGATCCTGCGGCGCAGGCGGCAGTGGAAGACGAGATGATGCATGCGGTGACGAATGTGCTGCAGGCGAGCAATCGTGCGAACGACCGTCACATCGGCCGGCCGCAGGTGTCGCGCACCAAGGTGATCGCGCACTGTCTCGAGCTGATCGACGCGAGCGAAGGTCAGCCGCTCTTCATCGACGATCTCTGCAGTGCGACCCAGGTCAGCGAACGGACGTTGCGGAATATCTTCCAGGAGTATTTCGGCGTCGGGCCGATGCGCCTGCTGAAGGTCCGGCAACTGCGTGAGATTCGCAGTGCGTTGCTGCGAGGAGATCCGGTCGCCGATACCGTCACCAAGATCGCGGCCCGATTCGGTGTCTGGGATTTCAGCCTGTTCGCCCGCAACTATCGGGCGCTGTACGGCGAAGCTCCGTCGCAGACGCTACGCAGGCCTCGCGACCGCGGTGTCGCAGTGCGCGAGGATGAAGGATTGACGCCGACGTGGATCGCGTTCGCGGCGCGTCAGTTCGCGGTGCAGCAGCCGATGCAGGGCTCGGACGGGTCGCCGATGCGGATCGAAGGCTGATCAGAGGCTCGCGCGAGCGAAGAGCAGCGGGCCGTCCATGTCGAGCTTGACGACGCCCGGGTCGTTCTCGTCGCGCGAATCGATATCGATCGAGAACGTTCGGTAGCCGAGCCCGAACACCAGGTACGGGTTCATGCGCCACGTGACGGCGAGGCGTGCATCCAGGATGGAGCCGTCGACCTCGTCCACATCCGCCGTCAGGTACTGAACGCGCAGTTCAGTCGACCAGTGCGGCGTGAAATCGTAGCGGCCTTCGATGCCGATCATCGGCAACGGCGCAACGCCGTTCTCGGCTTCCCGGATGACACGGCTGCGAACGACTGCATTCACGTCCACGCTCGCGACCTGAATACCAAACGTGGCGGCCAGCTCGGCGCGGTCGCGAACGATGAAACGGTAACCGTACGTGAGACCGAACATCGTCAGATCCATCTGGCTGTCGACGCGCTCACCGGGCTCATAGACATCATCGTCCCAGAAGATTTCCTCTTCGAGGATCTTCGAGGCGGATCGCCGCGTCGAGAAGCCGCTCAGGCGCAGCAGGTGATGCTTGCCGGGCAGCAGCGTGATCTCCGCTTGCGGCATGAGATCTGAATCGTCGAGGCCCAGATCGTCCTCGGCATCGAGCAGTGTGCCCGGCAGCGTGAGCGATTGGTCGACGCGCAGTTTCGTGTCGATGCTGGCGCCGAGCAGGTTCACTTCGACGCGGAAGCGATCTTCGATGACGTTCGGCTTCGGCTCGGGGGAATAAGTAGGCGTCTGCGCCGAAGCCATGCCTGCCGCGAGCAGGGTCAGTGCCGGCCACCAGCGAATGTTCGAAAGCCTCGTCACGATGCTCTGTCTCCCATAGGTACCGGGAGCCAGAACGACGGTTGGCAGGCTCCGCTATATCGCCACCCAATGATCGTCCCAGCGAATGGGTCTTTCATCGTTCACGTGCAGAAAGTGTGAACGCAGTGGCGTTTTGTCGATGGCGAAGGCCTGACCGTCGCGTTGCGACGCGATGATCGTCCCGTCGGCAAGTCGCGACACCCCGTAGCTTTCACCCGCGGGGACGAACCCTGCGTAGCGATGATCGGGCGAAGCGCTCCAGCAGGCGACGCCGTGGTCGTAGGGACAGGCGGCGGCGATCAATCCTTCACGTTCGCTGATCGTGACACTCGCGACGTACGCGCGAAAGTGTCGGCGCTCATCGACAGGGGGCGGCAGGAGATGAAGGCCGGTGCCGGGACGATACACCGCAACGATGCCCGGTGCATTCGCAGGCTCGCCTTCGTACTGCAGGCCCACCGCGGTGACGCCGTCCTGGCCAACGGCCAGGTGACGAATGCTCAGCAGATGATCGGGCAGCCGCCATTGCTCGGCGCAGGTGCCATCGCGACTGTCGATCACGCACAGCGACGGGTCCATCGTCGGAATGTTGAGCTTGCGACGGAACGTGCGCGGGTGAGTCATGATCCCGCCGTTCGCGACGAGCATCGATCGACCATCGGGAAGCCATGCGATCTCGTGCGGGTCGATGCCGTGTGTGTCGATCTCACCGATCATGCGAAAGTCACGCGAGTCGCGAACGGCAACGACACCGCGTTCGTGCGCGTAGTCGTGCTCCGGGGTATAGAGCAGCGAACCATCTCGGGAGAAGAGACCATGTCCCGCGAGGTGACGACCTTCAGGGGTTTCGAAGATCGTCCGAACCTGCATCGAGCCACGCCGCAGTTCGAACGCGACCGTTCCGGGCCGTCGCGCGAAGAAAAGCACTCGATCGGGATCGCGCGGGTCGATTGCACAGCCGTGGGCTCGCGCTGGCACCTTCGCGCCGAAGAGGCGCAAGTCGTCGAGCGACACGCCACCTACGTACTGATCGCCGCGTGCGTCTTCGAACGCCGAGAGCAGCGTTCCGTGCGGGGACCGATCTCGCAGCTTGAACGCCATGCCGGCAGCAGCGCCACCGAGGGCGAGCGTGGTTCCGATGAGGAAACGGCGTCGGGTCGTCATGGCATTCACAGTGAATCGATGAAGGCGAGTAGTGCCGCGCGATCCGATTTCGACAATGTGCGGTAAGCCTCTTTCGCCTTCTCGGCTTCACCGCCATGCCAGAGGATGGCTTCGCTGACATCGCGCGCGCGTCCGTCATGCAGCAGACGGGTGTGACCGTTCACGATCTTCTGCAGGCCGATGCCCCAGAGCGGCGCGGTTCGCCATTCGCTGCCGCTTGCATCGAAGTCAGCGCGACCGTCAGCGAGACCCGGGCCCATGTCGTGGAGCAGCAGATCGGTGAAAGGATGGATGGTCTGGCGACTCAGCCACGGCCTCTCGGGCAGGTCGCCCGTCGTGAACGTAGCGCGATGACAAGACTCGCAACCGGAGTCCAGGAACAGACGCGCGCCGCGTTTCACTTCCGGTGCATCGAGATGGCGGCGGGCAGGTACGGCCAGCATCTGCTGATAGTCGACGATGTGCTGGAAGATCTCGTCACTGATTTCCGGCGAACCGCCAGTCGGTGCCGCGAGGCAGGCCGTCTGCACGCTGGTGCAGATCTGATCGGGGCGCAACGAAGTGCTCATCCCGATCTCCGAAGAGAACGCACCTGCTGTCTGGTGGGCGATGTCGGGCTGATTCAGCTTCCAGCCGAGCCGGCCGATGACGAGCTTCTTCAGCCGATGATCCCAGACGCGATTCGGTTCTCCCGAGATTCCGTCGCCGTTCGAATCCTCTGCGTCGGCGCGTTCCAGGATCGCGCTCTCGGGAATCGCTTCGAGCAGGCCCATGCCGAAGGCGCTCGGTGCAACCCGCGGAGAGAACTGGTTGTCGTGAGCAAGTTCCCCGTACGCGAGTTCTTCGAACGTGTACTGCGGCGCGAGGAGCGTGTAGGTCTCACCGTCGCCGAACTGTCCCTGTATTTCGCGATGCGCGATGCGCACCGTGCCTTCGGCGTCGACGCCTCCGATGGCGAACGGATTCAGATTCCCGCCGTAGCGCGGATCGCTGCCGGGCTCATTGTTGTCGCCGGGAACAGGTGTTGCGAACTGAATCACGAGCGATACGAGGCGCTCGCCTTCGCGTTCCGGCGGCCGGCCACGGCCATCGTTGTTGTGACAGGCATCGCAACTGCGCGCATTGAACAGCGGCCCGAGCCCATCGCGTGCGCCCGCCGAAGCCGGCGCGACGACCCAAGGACTATTGAAGAACGCATTGCCGATGAAGAACCTCGCGCGCCGCTGCACATCGAGATTCGCCGCGGGTTGTGCGTACGCCTTGTGAGTGGCGTTCTGCACCGTCGTTGCGCCGCCAGACGTTGGCTGGAGCAACGGCGCTGTTTCGTCGTTGCGAGCGCATCCAGCAAGGAGCAGAAGCGGCAGATAGCGGATTCGCTTCAGCATCAGTCGCCGAGCCCTTCGAGGTCAGACAAGAACACTTGCAGCGACTGGGCTGCACGGCCGATCGACAGTGCTTCGGCGCGCAGCGAATCGATCGCTGCCCGCACGCGTTGCTGCCCTTCCTCGTTGTCAGGCTGGATTTCGCGATCGAAAGGGTCCTTGATGGCGGCCAGGGCCTCGCGCGTGCGGTCGAGTCGTTCGGTCATTTCATCCGCGACGCGTGCGTCTGCCTTCCTCACGAAGTCGGCGAGACTCGGCCCGCTGACGATTTCGCCATTGGGGCGCTTGTAGGTTCCCGTGTAGACGATCTCGATGCCGACACCGTTGTTGCGCAGATCGGCGGCAGTCGTGTCGCTGAAGCATGACTGCTCTTCTTCCTGGTCGCCGGAGAGCAGCGGCACGTTCATGCGCTCGCCCGCCATTTCGATCTCGGCAAGCGCGGCAATGCCGGTGAGCATCCGCTTCAATCCGGTGTAGACGTCGCCCGTGACGAACCTGGCGCGATAGTTCGGCGTAGCGCCCGGCTGCGGGCTCCATGCCGCGACGAGTTTTTCGAGGTCGCTGATCAGCAGGGTGGTCGTGGCTTTCAGATACTTGCCGCGCCGTGCCGCAGCATCCGTCGCCGGATCGCCTTTGGCGACGAAGTCCGTATACGGGCGCTGGCCTGCGCTGGTCGGCGGATCGTTGCGGTCCTGTCCCCAGAGCAGGAACTCGATCGCGTGCCAGCCGCTGGCGATGTTCTTCTCGCCACCGGCTTCGTTCTGTGCGGCGACGAGCTCAGGCGTGATCTCCGGAAACGCCTTCGCATCACCGATGATGTCGAGGCCTGGAGCGGCGTTATAGGTGGCGGTCTGAACCGCATCGAGGTGATTCTCATCGAGCGGCCATCCGTTCATCTGCGGCTCGGGTCCGCCTTCCGCATCGACGGGTCCACCGTAGAAGCGGAAGGCCTCGGAGTGGCTGTAGGGTATGCGTGCCTCGCGCCAGCGCTCGCGTGCAGCAGCGAGTGTCTCTTCGCCCGGATTCGCGAGCAGCTGATCGACTGCGGTATCGAGTGCACGCGTTGCTTCGAGCGTGTCTTCGTATGTCGCGTGAACGATGTTCGCGTAGTTCTCGAGCACTGGACGGCGCGGATCATCGGGTGGCGGGCGAGAGCAGCCGGCGCACATATATATGAGCGCGAGCAGCGCGACCGAGGCAGTTCGGATCGAATAGGACATGTCACATCCGGGGCTGACGGGTGATCGTTTTGAAGTTGCGGGTCCGGGCGATGGCTGAGGACGCGCGCAGTTCGTCTTTGCGTCAGAACGCGGATGACTCGTCGTCGGCGCCTGGCGCGACGAATTCTATTCGTAATCGAGAATGACTCGCAATTGGGGCGGGATGGGTTGGGCTGAGTTCAGTGGCGGACGAAGGGAACGACGGTCGCCGAGGTCCGGCCCGGATACGCGATGTCATCGAACAATCGCAACGTTTGCCGACGATGCAGGATTTCCCTGAGTTCGGCGCCAGCGACCCCCAGCTGCTCGGCCGCCTTGTCGATCGGCAGGCCTTCGCAAACGATCAGGCTGACCGCCGACCAATAGAGTGCCGCTTCCGTGCGTGTATCGTGCTTATGCATGTAGGCACCGCGAGCGTTCGGCCACGGATGACAGCATGGTGCTGCGCGCGCCTGCCTGGAGGCAGTCACAGTTATACGTACGCAGATACGTGAAGTTGAGGTGAACCCGTGTGGGTTCTCTCGACGCTTACAGCGCCTACTTGTCGCTCTCCACGAGACGCTTGCTCACGAACTGCCAGTTCGCCAGGTTCTCGACCACGGCTTTGACGAACTTCGCGCGTTCCTGCTGATAGTCGAGGTAGTACGCGTGCTCCCAGACATCGCAGGTCCACAGTGCGTGCGCGCCGGATGTCAGGGGACTATCGGCGTCGTGACTCGCAACGATATCGAGTCTCCCATCGCTGACAACCAGCCAGGCCCAGCCGCTGCCGAACTGATTCACGGCAGCGTCCACGAACTTGTCGCGGAAGTTCTCGAGCGAGGAGAACGATGCTTCGATGCGCTTGAGCACCGGCTCGGGCGGTGTGCCGCCGCCGTTGGGCGCCAGCGAGTCCCAGAAGAAATCGTGATTCCAGGTCTGGGCCGCGTTGTTGAATATTTTCCTGTCCCTGCCTTCGGCGCCCGCGGTGGCCCGGATGATCGCTTCGAGATCCTTGTTCTCGTACTGCGTGCCTTCGATGAGCTCGTTCAGCTTCTTCACGTACGCTGCATGATGTTTGCCATGGTGATGCTCGAGGGTCCGCGCGGACATCGTCGGATCCAGCGAGTCCCTGGCGAAGGGGAGGGGTTTCAGGGTGAAGGCCATGGCAGGGGTCCTCCTGGGCGGACATGAGCGGCGTGCTATGGATCTAACGCGAAGGGGGGATGGGGGTTCCGGAGCGGCCCACTGGCTGGCCAGCCTGGCCAACCGGCTGGAAAGAGAGGCGTTCCGGAGGTGTGGATTTGCACCGCATAAAAGCGGTGCCGCGGACCAAATCGTGCGTTGAGTCGAACTTTTCGGCGGCTGAACCGCGTCCGGCGATGCGCTAATGCGCCGGACAGACTATATTTCCGCCATACGGTTGACTCGTCCCTTCAAGAAGTTCGGGCAGCCGGCGACGAGAACCGCGCACTTTGTGGGCCAGGGGGGAGACGATGACCTTGACCAGAACGGTCTTGATCACAGCCATTGCAGTGGCCTGGGCTGCATTGGGCGTGCCGTCGTCCCGGGCGGCTGACGAGGCGCCCGCCGCTTTTGTAGCGCTCAAGTTCGAAGGTGCCTGCGACGGTCAGAACAATCGCCTCTGGCTCACCAATTCCCATACCTTCAAGACCATCGCCGTGAAGGTGCGCTGGCGCGCCGCCGGCGGCAAGGATCTCGAGGATCAGTTCTTCCCCCAGCCGAATTCGGTGCGTGAGATCGGCTGCGCTGCAGAAGCGGAAATCCTCGAAGCCGGTTTTGCCGATTTCTGATCGGATTGTCCGACAGAGAACCTCACCTCACGACTCGTTCCGGGCCGTCCGCTCCGCGCCCGTGAGCTGCCTGCATCTGGGTTGATGCGGATTGCAGCCGGTTGAGACCTCAACCGACGCTGCATACAGCCACTGGACTACACGTCAACTGTTTGGACTGCGCATCCAAAGTGACATACTCGTGCTGTCGCGGGGCGCCTGGTCACCCGCGTGTCAGCCGCCCGACACGAGTGCGTGCTGGATGAGCTGATTGATTCGTCTCCGTCAAGCAAATCAGAAGAAGGAGTACGCGAATGAATCTGGGGGTCATCAAGTCGCGGCGTGCGCGCGTTCTGGCGCTCGCTGTCGCTTCCACACTGGCAGTCACACAAGCCCAAGCGCAGGAACCACCGAAGAGAACCGAGCTGATCGACATCGTGATCGTGACGGCTCAGAAGAAGGAAGAGAATCTGATCGACGTGCCCATCGCCGTTTCCGCATTCAATGCCGAAGCGCTGCAGAGAAAGCAGATCGACCAGGCGACCGATCTGCAGCTGAACATCCCCAACGTTTCGTACACCAAGACGAACTTCACGGGATCGAACTTCCAGATTCGCGGCATCGGTGTCTCCTCGGTCGGCGGCAGTTCCGATTCGGGCGTCGAAACGCATTTCAATTCCGTGCCGATCAAGAGCCCGCGCCTGTTCGAAACGGAGTACTTCGATATCGAGCGCGTCGAAGTGCTGCGCGGCCCGCAGGGCACGCTGTACGGACGCAACGCCACCGGCGGCGCCGTCAACGTGCTGCCGAAGCGGCCGCAAATCGGTGACTTCGGCGGTGACTTCGAAGTCGGCGCCGGCAACTACGGCGAGATAAGAGGCAAGGGTGCACTGAATGTGCCGATGGGCGAGATCATGTCCCTGCGCCTCGCCGGTCTCTATTACCAGCGCGACGGTTACACGGACAACATCTTCACCGGCAACGACATCGATAGTCGCGATCAATGGGCGGCGCGTGCGGGTTTCCGCATCAAGCCTTCCGACGACACCGACATCAACCTCACGGTGAATCACTACAAGGAAGACTCGTCGCGCATGCGCGCGGGCAAGCAGTTGTGTCATCGCGATCCGACCGGCGCGTATGGCTGTCTGCCGGATCGACTCGCATTCGAGGCGGGAAATCTTCGCGGTACGCTCGGTGGGACACTCGGTGAGTTGCTGCCCCTGGTGGTTCCTGGCGCAGCGCCTGTTGCGCTGATCGCGCCAGGGACGGACATGAACGCGGGCGCCGTAGTGCCCGACGACTATCGCAAGGTCAGCGCCGAGTTCGACCCGACCTACGAGGCAGACGAGACGATCGCCACGCTCGAGTTCTTCCACGACTTTGGTTCGCTCACGCTGACTTCAGTCACCGGCTACCAGGAAACGACGCTGGTCAGCCGTGCGGACTACAACTGGGTCGCCGGCACGCTGAACTACAACGGCGGGGGTATGCCGATTCTGTTCGGCGGCAGCATCCCGCTGAGTCAGATCGACATCAACGATCTCAGCGGTTCGCTCGGCGGCAACAGCATCGGCCGCTTCACGGCCTCAACAGGCTACGATCAGTCCGATCAGAAGGCCGATCAGTGGTCGCAGGAGTTCCGGATCGCATCGGAGTTCGACAGTGCGCTCAACTTCCAGCTCGGCGTGTTCTATTTCGAGGCCGACGACGACACGAACTACAGCATCGCGACGACGGAACTCGACTATGCGGCCGGATTCCTCGGCTCGCAGCCGCCGATCTACAACAACGCCACACCGCTCGCCGGCCTGAAGTCGACGGCAGTGTTCGGCGAGTTGTATTGGGACATGACGGAATCCTGGCGCTGGACCGCCGGCTTGCGCTACACGAAGGACGACAAGGAAATCCGTGACCGGCAGCTGCTGCTGAGCGTGCCCGTGGGCGCGCCGTTGCCGGGATTCCGTGAAGACGAAACGACGTTCGAAGAGTTCACCGGCCGCTTCGGCTTCGACTGGAAGCCGGGCTGGTTCGACGACTCGACGATCTATGCCTTCTACTCGCGCGGCTACAAGGCAGGCGGTTTCAATCCGCCGCTCGATCGCACCAACCCGGCCTTCGCCGGAACGCCGGAGGTGTACGAGCCTGAGTTCGTGGATTCGTTCGAGATCGGTTCGAAGAATCTCTTCGCCAACGGACGCGTCCAGGCGAACTTGGGTGCGTTCTACTACGACTATCAGGGACTGCAGGTCTCGAAGATCGTGGCGCGCACGTCGGTGAACGAGAATGTCGATGCAACGATCTACGGCTTCGAAGGCGAGTTCGTCTTCCAGCCTGTCGAAGATCTGCAGTTCGACCTGAACGTCTCGTATCTCAATACGAGCATCAACGATTTCTCGAGCATCAACCCGCGCGACCCGAGCAACGGCGATCCGAACTTCACGGTCGTGAAGGACGTGTCGACGGCGGCGAACTACGTGATTCCGACGGCGCTGCTCCCGACAGCCCGTGCCGTGGGATGCGTGTTGCCGGCACAGCTGGGCGGACCGTTCGGGCTGGGGGCGCTGTCGTCGCAATGCGCTCCGTTCTTCAGTGACGGCGTCGCGCAGGATCTCGACGGCAATCAGTTGCCGTATTCGCCGGAGTGGTCCGCGAAGATCGGCTTGCAGTACAGCTTCAACTTCGGCAACGGCATGAGCCTGACGCCGCGGGTGGACTACTACTGGCGCGATGATTTCTATGCACGCATCTTCAATCGGCCGATCGACAAGATCGCATCCTGGGACGTGCTGAATGCCCAGGTCGACCTGACGTCCGGGGACGATTCGTGGTACGTGCGCGCGTATATCAACAACGCCATGGATGACGACAACATCACGGGCATGTACGTGACGGACGCCTCCTCGGGCCTGTTCACGAATGTGTTCGCGCTGGAACCGATGACTTACGGCCTGGCCGTGGGCTTCCGCTTCTGACGAGACACGGGGCGCGAGGTGTGAGCCTCGCGCCTCAAGCCTCTCGAAATCCCCGCAACGCCGCAAACTCCTCCAGGGGCGCCCGATCGGTTCGCAATGAATTGATCGGCGCGCTCTCGTCCCGATAGCCGAGCGCCATGCCGCAGAAGAGCATGTGTTCGGCCGGCAGCCTAAGGTACTCAGCCACTGACTTGTGCCACGCCGCCCAGGCTTCCTGGGCGCATGTGTGCAATCCCTGTTCTCGCGCCAGCAGCATGATGTTCTGCATGAACATCCCGATGTCCGCCCATTGATCCTGGCCCATGCGGCGATCGATCGAGAAGAACAAGGCGACGGGCGCGCCGAAGAACTCATAGTTGCGGGCGAATTGCATCAACCGCTGCATCTTGTCGTCGCGCGCGATACCGATCGTCGCGTACATATCTTCGCCGCACTTGAAGCGACGCGAACGGTAGGGTTCGTGGAGGTTCGGCGGATACACGTCGTACTCGGTGCCTTCGCCCATCGGCTGCGTCGGCAGCTTGCGCCGGATGATTCCGGCGAATTCCCGCAGCGGCTCGCCCGTCAGAACGTGCACCAGCCACGGCTGCAGATTGCCGCCGGAGGGCGCTCGTTTCGCTGTTTCCAGGATCCTTACAACGGTTTCGCGCGGAATGGGGGTATCGAGAAACGCACGGCAACTCATGCGCGTCTCGATGGCGGTCGTCACATTCATGGTGTGGGTTTTTTCGAAGAGAGACGAATGACGCGCATGATGCGCCAGGAGCGACTTGCCCGTCACGTGGGCCGTACTTTCGTCAGTTGCTGCCCCCGATGCGGTGCGCCTACATTGCCTGCCTCATCATCCAGGTGCCGATCATGCCTTCCACGGAACACACGCTAGCTGTCGGTGAGGGTACGCGCTGCGTCTTGCGCGTATTCGAGTCGTCATCGATGTCGGCTCCCAGAGGAACGGTCGTCATTCCTTCGGCCATGGGTGTCGCACAGAACTACTACGGTCGCTTTGCCGAGTGGCTTTCGACGCAGGGTTATCGCGCGATCACCTTCGACTATCGCGGGATCGGCCGCTCGGCGCCATCCAGTCTGCGAGGATTCGAGGCCACGATTTTCGACTGGGCGGGCGATTGCGATGCTGTCATCGACTTCGCGAAACAGCGTCGGCCCGAGTTACCCCTGTTCTGGGTCGGACACAGCCTCGGCGGACAGTTGCTGGGTCTCCTTGCGAACCGCGCACAGATCGAGCGCGTAATGACAGTCGCGGCCGGCAATGGCTACTGGCTCGAGAACAGCTGGCCCACGCGCAGATTCGTGTGGTGGATGTGGTACGTCGCCGTACCCGTGGCAACCCGCCTGGTCGGCTACTTTCCGGGCAAGCGATTGCGGAAGGTCGGCGATCTGCCGCGCGGGGTCATCGAACAATGGCGACGCTGGTGCCTCGATCGCGAGTACGTCGTCGGCGTCGAGGGCGAGCAAGTCAGGGCAAGCTACTCGTCGGTCGAGACACCGATGGTTTCCGTTTCATTCACCGACGACGAGATGATGTCGGAGCAAAGCGTCCGCTCGCTTCATCGTCTCTACAGTCATGCGCCCATCGAGTATCGACGCATCGCGCCTCGCGACATCGGCGTCCGTCGCATCGGTCACTTCGGCTTCTTCAGACCGCAGTTCGAGCAGACGCTCTGGACGATGGTGCCGAAGTGGCTGGAAGCGCGATGAACTGCGAGCCGGAGGGGCCTTTCGGCTCTGGCTCATTGCTCGCTGCTGTCTGGAGAATCAGCGGCCACTTGCGTGGCCGCCCGTCACGATCCGTCCTCCTGCGAGAGGCGCATCGCTCGTTAGTCGGGTGTGGGGCGGGTGGGCTTAAAAAGAAGCGTGCGTAACATTCGTGGTGTTACGCACGCCCTGCATCCGAGATGGCTCAGGGGGATAGTCAACCACCGTCGTAAGCATGTTTAAAACATCACCGGAGAAACCTGGAGCGCGAAGTCATCGTCCTGTCGCGTCCCAACTCACAACCACCCCGGGGGGTGTTGGTCTTAGTAATGCACGAGGTGTGCCAGCCGCGCGAGGCGTGCCGAGTGGCGTGTTTTCAAGGTTTCTGACGGCGAACGACTGTGTACATGCACTCGCGATGTGCAGCTTCGACGATGCCGCGCTCCATTGACGATCAATATTGACCATCCGGTGAATTGCGCTCACCGGCGCCCTTCAGGGAATGACTGAAGTCGACGGCGAGCCGTGACCGTCCTCAAACCGCCTTCCACGGATCGTAGCTGCCGAAGGTCCACACGTGACCTTCGAGATCGGTGCACGTGAAGCTGCGTCCGCCGTAGTCCTCGTCCTTGATCGGGATGAGGATGCGCGCACCAGCAGCAGTTGCGCGGCGATGGATCTCGTCGGGGTCGTTCGTGACCACGCAGATGCTCTGTGTCACGCGTCCTTCGATCTCGTCAGGTTGTCTCAGCAAGCGGCCGTAAGCGGAGTCGCGCACACTGCCGAGCATGATCATCCCGTTCCCGAACTTGAGCTCGCAATGAGCGATGCCGCCCTCGTTGTCCGGATAGACGGCGTGCTTTTCGAAGCCGAAGGTCTTGCAGAGCCATTCGATCGCGGCCGGCGCATTCCGGTAGGTCAGGCAGGGTGTGACGGTGGCGACTGTCGATGCGGCGAGTGACATGGCGGTTTCTCCGGGCTGCGGGGGCGCTGTGGGCAGAGTAGGGCAGGAGCGAGCGCGAGGATTGGACAAATGCGAAATCACTCTTGCGTCACTCCCGCGAACGCGGGAGCCCATGCATTTCACCGGATGGACTCCCCCAGGGGATTTCCTGCGGTCACCGCGTACGCGGGAATGACAATCCTTCTATCCCACTGCCACATGATTCGACCGCCCCGTCCGCCGCGCCTGCAATTGCTCGGGCGTGTAACCGGAAATCTCCCGGCAATCGCGGATCAGGTGCGATTGATCGAAGTAGCCGCAGCGCGCCGCGAGATCGCTCCAGTCCGCGCCAGTGCCGAAGAATTGCAGCGCACGCTCGAACCGCTTTACCCGCGCGTACAGTTTCGGGGTGAGGCCAGTCTCGATTGCGAACAGACGGGTGATTCGCCGGCCGCTGAGTCCCGCGCGTTTGCTCAGGGACGCAATCGAGCGATCCGGGCGATGTGTCAACTGTGCAATCACGAAATCGATGTCGGCACGTCGCTGCAACGGCCTCAATGCCCTGCGCAACAACTCTGCTTCCACCACTTTCAGGCGTGAGTACGGCGTCGTCGCTGCCAGCACGCGCTCGCGCAGCGTCGAACCGTGAGTGCCCCATACATCGCACAACCCGGAGTGAGTGTTGCTGAGTTCGTCCGCGGCAGGATCGAAGAAGGGCATCATGCCGCCGGGCAGGAAGGTCACGCCAAGGACTGCACGCTGCTCGCGCGTGTCGATCACCGTGTAACGGGAGCAGGCGCCGACGATTACGGCGCCGGGATGGATAGCGACTATGCTGTCGTCAGGCCCGCTGTAACTGCGGATCTCGTCTTCCGCGAGATTGATCACGAGGCTCGCGCCGCCCGTCGGTATCAGGCGATCTTTCGCATGCGAAGGCGGCGTGCCTTCCCAGTACCAAAGGCGCTCGACGAAGCGGTCGAGGGGCGGTGCGGGGCGATAGCTGCAATGAAGGTCCGGTTGCATGAGGGTCACGGAAGGTCGTTGCGTTTCTGGTTCTCCAGCGCTTCGATCGTGCGCGGCCAGTCGTCTTTCAGCAGCCGCGACAAAGCCCGGTCGGCGAGCAGCTTGCCGTCGGTCTGGCAGCGCGGGCAATAGTTGGTTTCATTGTCGGCGTAACGAATACGCTGGACCGCGGTGCCACATACGGGGCAGGGCTTGCCGTAGCGTCCGTGTACGGCCATAGAGTCGTGGAATGCAGTGACATGCTCCGGGAATGCGCCGCCCGCTTCGGCGCGCAATGCGTCGGTCCAGTGCCGCAATGTCTCGCGCGTTGCATCGAACAGCGTTTGCCACTGCGCGTCGTCGAGTTGCCGCGTCTGCGTCAGGGGCGACATCCGGGCGCGATGTAGTATTTCATCCGAGTACGCGTTCCCGATGCCGCTGAGGATCGTCGGATCCGTGAGAGCCCGTTTCAGCGTGTGATTCACACGCGAGAGGCGGTCGCGGAACTGGGCGGGTGTAGCTTCCAGCACTTCCAGTCCGCCGCGATCGTGAGTCGCCAAAGCAGATTCGCCGGCGACGACATGCAACGCTGCACGACGTTTCGTACCCGCTTCCGTCAGAGTGAGCGACCCGTTCCCGAATTCGAGCAGCAGCAGCGGCGTCCGCATCTTGCCGCGATGATCGTTCGCATACCAATGCAGCCGGCCAGCGATCATGAGGTGGATCACGAGCCACAGGTCACCCTCGAGGCCGATCGCGATGCGCTTGCCGAGCCGTCGCAGCGCCACCACTCTGTGGCCCTCGCAGGCGCAGAGCGGAGGATCGACCGATCTCAGCAGGAACGGGTTCTTGAGAACGACGCGGTTGAGTGTCTGCCCGACGATGCGCGCCTGCAACGCTTCGAGATAGACGGTGATGTCGGGAAGTTCGGGCATGGAAGAAGGCGCGAGGCGCCTTCCTACAGTTCCCGCAACCCCGTCGTGATCGGCAGCTTCGCCGCCCTGAGGCTCGGAAGCAATCCGCCGATGAGGCCAAGCGCGAGTGCGTAGATCAGCGACTGAATCAGCAGCGCCGGTGTCACGGTGAACGCGAACGTGATCTGGCTGAATGTAGCGAAGTTCATGGTCGACGCCTGCATCCCGTTGAACGAGAAATAGGAGATCAGCATGCCCGCGACGCCGCCGATCAGGCCGAGGAACAGTGATTCGACCAGCACGGACACAACGACGGGGCCGGATCCGAATCCGAGTGCGCGTAGTGTCGCGATCTCGCGCGTGCGCGATGCGACTGCCGAGTACATCGTATTCAAAGCGGCGAAGACGGCGCCCAGGCCCATCAGGACCGCAATCGCAGTGCCGAGCGTGCGAACCAGCGTCGTCAGCACTCGCGATTGCTCCTCGTAGAACTGCTTCTCGGTGAAGACCTTCAGATTCAGCCGCGGGTCGGACGTGAGCGCATCCTTGAACGGCTGCAACGCTTCGACGCTCGTCAGTTTGACGCGCATCGACTGATACGAGTTGCCACGGTTGTATGCGCCTTGCAGGGCGGAGACGTCCGTCCAGATCTCCGATTCTGCGACGCTGCCGCGATCCGCGAAGATGCCGGTGACCGTCCATTCGGTCGTGCCCCAGCGCAGCTTGTTGCCGACGGCCAGGCCCGCGAACTGTTTGACGGCGCCACGTCCGACGATGACTTCGAACTTGCCCGGCGTGAACATGGCGCCTTCGACAATGCGGAAATCCTGTCGCAGCTTGCCCGAGTTCGGCGACGCGCCGCGCAGCGGTACATTCGCGCCGGTTCCTGTGGCTCGAAGCGGGACGTCTACGACGACATAGAGCTCGGGTGCGGCGATGGCTCCATCGCCGTCGCGGGCGACGCCGGATGCATCGGCGATCAGTCGGGTCTGTTCGAGCGACAGGTTACTGCCCATCTCATCGGTCGCTCCGCCGCGCAGGACGATTGCAACGTCCGCGGCGCCGGATTGATCGAGCACGGCGCGGAAGCCTTCGCCGATCGACAGCACTCCGATCAGCACCGTAACAACGCCCGCGATGCCGACGAGCGCGACGACGGACGAAGTCAGGCGTTCGCGAAGGTTGCTCAGGTTGAGCGCGGTCACAGCCGCGATTTGTGAGGCGACGCCAGACATTTATGCCTTCCTCAGTGCATCGACGATCTTGAGTTGCCACGCTTGCGCGCAGGGCAGGGCACCTGCCAGTGCGCCGAGTCCGACGGCGAGCACAGCACCGATGGCGAAGGTGCTCGGCGGCATGCCCAGCGTCGGGAAGAACTGCTGCATCGTCTTGGCGAGCCCGGTCGCTGCAAGGGCTGCGATACCGAGCCCGATGGCGGCGCCGAGGATCGTCAGCAGCAAGGATTCGGCGAGCACCATGGCCGTCACATTGAAGCTGGAGAAGCCCAGCGTCTTCATTACGGCGAGCTCGTTCGTTCTTTCGCGCACCGACTGACCCATCGTGTTGGCGATCACGAGCAGCATCGTGAAGAACACCGCCGAAGCGACCGCGGTCACGATCGCGCCGATATTGCCCATCTGGTTCGCGAAACTCTGGATGAAGGCCTTTTCCGTCGTGGTCTTCGTCTCCGTCGAGGAATTGGCGAACATTGTGTCGATGGTGCTGGCGATGGCAGCGGACTTGCCCGGGTCTGCGATGCGCAGGACGATCATTCCGATGTTGTCGCGCCCGAACGCACGTGACTCGTTGAGGTAGTCGTACTGGAAGTACAGGCTCTGGTTGTCGCCGTTAGTCGTCTCGTAGATGCCGACGATCTTCATGTCCCAGGTGCTGCTGCCGTCCGTCTTCGTATAGATGTTCGAGCGGACCGGAATCGTATCGCCGACCTTCCACCCGAACCGTTCCGCGATGACCGGTCCGACGATCGCGGCAGTGCGGTCGGCGCGCCACGCGGCCTGCTGATCCTCGGGAAGCTTGTACTCGGGATACACCTCGAAGAAGAGCTTCGGATCGGCGGTCATGGCAACGATCTGGTTGCGGTCTTCCTGGTAGACACCGCCGAACCAGTCCTGCGACATGGCGACGCGCACGCCTTCGACGCTGCGCACACGATTGAGATAGCTCTGCGGCAGCGGCTGGATGATCGAGATCTTGTGGATGGTGATGAGACGATCCACGCCCGCGAGATCGGCGCCGCCGGTCAGCGCAGCCCGCATCGTCTGCAGGATGCCGAAGAGCAGGAAGGCCACCACGATCGACGCCAGCGTCAGCCAGGTTCGCAGGCGCTTGCGCTGCAGGTTCGCCCACAGGAGGTGGAGAAATTTCATGCTTCAGGCCGCTTCTCTGATGAGCTGTCCCTTCTCGAGATGCAGCGTGCGCTTCGCACGCGCCGCCGCATGAGGATCGTGCGTCACCATGATGATGGTCTTGCCCTGCTGCTGATTGAGCGCCTGCAGGAGATCCAGGATTTCATCGCCGGACTTGCGATCGAGATCGCCGGTGGGTTCGTCGCAGAGCAGCAGCGTGGGATCGGACACGATTGCACGGGCGATGCCGACTCTCTGTTCCTGGCCGCCCGACAGTTCGCGGGGCTTGTGCCCCGCACGTTCGGCGAGGCCGACGAGACCCAGTGCGGCGCCTGCGCGTTTGCGGCGCTCGGCGGCGGAGAGCTTCGTGAGCAGCAGCGGCAACTCGACGTTGCGCTGCGCTGAAAGCACGGGCAGCAGGTTATACATCTGGAACACGAAGCCCACATGGTTCGCACGCCACCGGCCGAGTTGCGCATCGCTCAGCGTATCGGTGCGCTGGCCGGCAATCTCGAGCGTGCCGGACGTCGGCCGGTCGAGGCCGCCGATGAGATTGAGCAGCGTCGATTTGCCGGAACCGGACGGTCCCATCAGCGCGAGGAAGTCTCCCTTGGGAATGTCGAGGTCGAGTGCGTGCAGGACGTGCACTGTCTCTGCGCCCCGCTTGTAGTCCTTGGCGAGCCCGCGAATGCGGACCAGAGATTCTTCAGCCACGATTCACCCCGCTTCGAATGTTGACCGTCGACGTCATTGTCAGCCTCCAACCATGACATCCCATGTCATGGTCGTTTGAATTCTCTTGAATGAAGACGGGGCCACGGCCCGGATTCCGACAGGCGCGGCTGAAATCGCAATGCCACCTGAGCACAGATCCGTCATTGCCGCGCACGCGGGAATCCATCCGGTCATCAAAATGGACTACCGCTTTTCGCGGGAGTGACGGGTCAGCCTGCCTCAGCCGCCCGCGGCTGCCGCCTCCACACTGTCCCCTTCCTTCAACCCCTCCGCCGGCGCGATCGCAACCGTCTCTCCGGCATTGATGCCCGAGAGCACTTCGACCTGGCCGTCGCGCTCTCCGCCAGTACGCACGGCGACGCGTTCGACCTTCTCGTCGCGGATGCGCCATACGAACGTGGCTTCGCCTTCGCGCACGATGGCATTGGAAGGCAGCTTCACGATCGCGCGAGGCGCGGCGTTCTGTTCCGGTCCGCCGCGATCTTCGAGAAAGCTCACCTTCACACCCATGTCCGGAAGGATGCGCGGCTCGAGCTGATCGAAGCCGATCCGCACGCGAACCGTTGCCTTCTGCCGGTCGGCCGTCGGCACGATGTTGATCACGTGGCTCGGAATGATCCAGTCCGGATAAGCATCGAGAACCGCTTCGGTCCGCTGGTTATCGCGCACGCGGTTGATGAACGACTCGTTGACATCGACCTCGATCTCGCGCGAGGTCATGTCGACGATCGTCGCGATACCCGTGCGGGTGAAGCCGCCGCCCGCGGAGATCGGCGACACCATTTCGCCGGGCTGCGCGTCTTTCGATACGACGACGCCGTCGAACGGTGCGCGCACGAGCAGATCCTCGAGATCCTGGGCACGAACGCGAACAGTTCCCTCAGCCACCTCGACTTCGCTGCGCAGCGCTTCGAGTCGTGCGCGGGTTGCGGCGACTTCGGACTGCGAGGCATCGAGCTGCGATTCGCTGACGAGCTTGTCTGCCCGGAGCTGTTCGGTACGGCGCAGCGTGCGTTCCGCTTCCGCGAGCCGCACTTCCACTTCGCGCAGTCGTGTTCGGGCGGACTCGAGCTGGCTCTTGGCCAGAGCATACGTCTGGCGAGCCGTGCTGTCGTCGAGGCGGGCGATGAGCTGGTTCTCTTTCACCTCCATGCCTTCCTCGATCATCACTTCCGACACTTTGCCGGTGACTTTGGAGGACACCGTCGCCTGACGGCGGGCGACCACGTAGCCCGAGGCGTTCAGCACGGCGGGGCCGCTGCCCGAGCCGGTTGTCGCGGCAACAGCGGTAGCGGTCTGAACCGGGATGGCGTCGTTCCGCAGCAGTGCCCACGCGGCCGCAGCCACGGCGATCACGAGAACGACGATGAGAAACCCTTTGTAGGACTTGCCGGATGCCTCCGGCTCGTTGGTGCGATCGATGCGCAGGCTGTCGAGCGCGTTCTGGTCGAATGACATGTTGCTTCTTTGTAAATGGCCAGCGTTGACAGCGCCGGATTCTAGTCTGCGTCCGGGCTGGCCGTAAGCCGAAACCGGTGAACGGCGTGTCAATGCCGGCCGAAGAAGCGCGGCCGAGCCGGGTGATGTCCGAACCGGCGCAGGCGTCGTGATGATTGATCGACGCCCGCGCGGGGCTGCGGTTCAGGGCAGCGTGGTGCCGCCCTGCTTGGCGAACGTGTCCAGATAGGAGCGAACCGCAAGGATCTCTTCGTCGGTGAAATGAGCGAAGCGCGCCTTGGCCACGTGCGTCATCAGGCCGAGATCGCGATCGCCCAGGCCCTTGCCGTCGCGCATGAGCCGCTCGAAGTTCTCATCGGAATATGCGGCGGCGATGGCGAGGTTCGGTGCACCGATCAGTGGCCAGCCTTCGAGCCGTGCGCCGTGACATTCCGTGCACGCGCTCATCACCAGGTACCTGCCCAGCGACTGCGGATCGGCGGGATCGGGCGCGGGCACCTTCGGCAGCGATGCGATCCGGTCGGCCTGCGGAGGGAACTTGCCCATCAGGATGCCGACACGGCCCATCGTGCGAATCTTTGTCAGCGGTTCCACGCCGTCCGTCTCCGGGAAGCTGCGCACGTAGGCCGTGATCGCGCCGAGATCTTCGTCACTCAGATGGTTGAACATCGACGAAGGCATGATCCATGTGCTCGTGCCGTCGTTCTTGATGCCGTGGCGCATGAGCCGTTCGAATTCGGCATCCGTGTAGTTCTTGATCGTGTGCGTGAGATTGGGCGCGGTGATGTGCACGATCCCCGGCTTGTCGAACGAGTCCGTCCCCTGCAGATCGGCGCCGTGGCAGTTGGTGCAACCGTAGATGGCCGCGAGACGCTCGCCTTTGCGCACGGATTCGCGATCGCTCGGTGCGTTGAAGGTCGACAGCGGGACTTCATACGTCCGCGCTACGACGCGCTGGGACGCAATGAACAGGTAGGCCGCGGCGCACAGCGCCATGGTTGCCAGCGAGCCAATAGCCACGCCCAGCCACTTCACGAATCGCTTCATTTCCTTACGTCCCGCACTAGGAGTTTCGAGGCGGGGAGTTTCTGCGGGCGGGTGCAGGGGAGCATCGGCCGGAGGAGCCATCTCGCGCGAGCGGCGGGAGCCATCGTTGATCCGAGCTTCCGCGGGGGAGGTTAGGACGGGGTTTTTGCCGCCGAGAAGGAGCCCGCTCACTGCCCTCCCCCGCGAAAGCGGGGGAGGGGGCACATCACGCAGGCGCTGCTGCGGCGCGCAAGGGATCCTGGTGAGCTGGGATCCCGGGCAGGCTTACGTAGAACGAGGCGCCCTGGTTGATCTGCGCTTCGGCCCAGATGCGGCCGCCGTGGCGTTCGATGATGCGCTGGACGGTCGCGAGGCCGATGCCCGATCCGTCGAACTCGGAAACGCCGTGCAGCCGCTGGAACGGCTTGAAGAGCTTCTGAACGTAGGTCATGTCGAAGCCGGCGCCGTTGTCGCGCACGAACAGAGTGGTCGTGCCCCCTTCGTTTCGTTGACCGATCTCGATGCTGGCGCCGTGCGTCTTGCCGGTGAACTTCCAGGCATTGTCGATGAGATTGAAGAGCATCTGGCTGAGCAGCCGGCGGTCGCCATGGGCGTGCATGCCGGACTGAATGGTGATCTTCACCTCGCGTGCGGGTTCGCGCTGCCTGAGATCCGCGACAACATCGTTCGCCAGCTCGCTGATGTCGATCTCTTCCCGCTGCAGCGTGTGCCGCGAGATGCGCGAAAGCGCGAGCAGCGCTTCGATCAGCTCCGACATCTTCTTCACGCTGGCCTGGATTCGCTGCACGCGACGCTTCTGTTCGTCGGTTGCGTGCTCGTCGAGCGACAGTTCGAGCATGCCGGCCTGGCCCGCGATCGTGGACAGCGGCGATCGCAAATCATGCGACACCGAGGCGCTGAACGCCTCGAGTTCGCGATTGGCGCGGGCGAGCGAATCATTGGCGTCGCGCAGCTGGCTCTGGGTGGGCAGCGCAAGGATCGCCGGCATCGCACGCCACAACATGATTGCAGTCGGCACCGAAGCGGCGGCGGTGATCGCCTTGATGATGCCTTCGAGCCAGTATTCGGCGTGCCACACATTCCAGACGTCCATCACATGCGTTGCGCCGCACGCCACGATGAACACGCTGAACCAGACGAACAGCGAATGGAACGGCAGATCCCGTCGCCGCCGCGTCAGGTGAAAGAGCACGAAAGGGATCGCGAAGTAAGCCATCGCGATGAGGATGTCGGGCAACACGTGCAGCCAGAGCACACCGGGCGTCCACAGGTAACAGTGGCCGTGCGGCATGAAGTTGGCTGTGCTGAAAATATCTGGCTCCGTCATGACCGGACTCCCCGCGTGAAGGCGGCATTGTACGGAGCGCCAACAGGGTACTTGCGGGAGCAAGTGCGTATTCCCTGAGGGTGGGGACGTTGAACCTTGGCAGGCGGTGGATGGGCCGGCCCAGCCGGGGACATAAGATGGATTCCCGCTTCCGCGGGAATGACAAGGATGCGTCGCGTCACGCCCCGCGAACGCGGGAGTCCATGCCTCGATCCAGTCTCTGGTGAGCCGGCTAATAACTATTCTGGCTAGCTGGCAATCTAACTCACTGATCTGTCTGCCGGAGAATTCAAAAAAACTAAACTGGGCCGCCATTCCGGCTGACCCTCCGCTCGTTCCGCTGCGCAAGAGAGGGTTGAACTGAACCGTCCAGCCGGTTTACCTTACCGTCCAGCCGGTACAGTTCCGTTCGGAACGCTGTCCGCCAACTTTCCTTCGAGGTTTCATCCAATGGTTGCAGAACAGGCTGCGATGGGCTCGGCCCGTGAGCGCGTTCTCGAAGCTGCTGAACGTGTGGTCACAGAGGTCGGCGCCGCGCGACTGACTCTCGATGCCGTGTCGCATGCGGCCGGCGTCAGCAAAGGGGGCCTGCTCTACCACTTCCCCTCGAAGGAATCGTTGCTGACGGCGCTGGCACAGCGCTATGTCGATTCGATGCAGGGCTGCATCGATACCGCCAAGGGATCGCTCGAAGACCAGAACGGTCGCGATCTCAAGGCCTGCATTCTCGGCATCCTGGGCAGCGATCCGCGCCTGAAGGCGATGGGAGCGGTGCTCCTCGCAACGGCCGCGAACGATCTCACGCTGCTCGAAGTCATTCGCGAGCGTGTCGCCGAACACACGCGCGAGCTCGCTGCATCGGGTGGCAATTTCGCGCGGGCAGCCGTCGTGATGCTGGCGATCGACGGTCTGAAGATGCGCGAATCGCTGCGGATTTCGGCATTCACGCCGGAGCAGCGCGAAACGATCGTGAATGAGTTGCTCACGCTGGCGGACGAAGCGTACCGCTGATGATGGTTTTTCGACCGCTCGTACGTCCTTGGGCGGTCAGTCGATTGAAGTTCATGGGGTAGAAGATATGTCGAAGGTCAAAAATCGCCGTTTCTGCTGGTTGAGTGCGGTCGCGATGGCGGGCGTGCTGGCCGGCTGCGGTCAGCAGCAGCAGGCATTCCAGCCGCCGCCGCCCGAGGTCGCAGTGCAGACAGTCGATTCGGCTGCAGTGCCGCTGGATCTCACGTACACCGCGCGTACCGTCGGTTCGCGCGAAGTCGAAGTCCGCGCCCGGGTGGGAGGCATCCTGCTCAAGCGCCGTTACGAAGAAGGCAGTCGCGTTCGCGAAGGCCAGCCGATGTTCCAGATCGATCCGGAGCCGATCCGCGCCCGTGTTGCATCGGCACGCGCGGAAGTGTCGGTTGCGAAGGCCCGCCTCGATGAAGCGCGTCGCCAGCGCGATCGCGTGCTGCCGCTGTTCGACAAGAACGCGGTAAGCCAGAGCCGTCGCGACGAAGCCGTGTCCGGATTCGAAGTCGCGCAGGCGAATCTCAGCGCCGCGGAAGCGTCACTCAAGACGGCCGAGCTCGATCTCGAATACAGCGATGTGCGTGCGCCGATCTCCGGGCTCACCAGTCGCGAAATGCTTTCCGAAGGCAGTCTCGTGTCGACCGATCAGAACGCGAGCCTGCTGACGAAGATCGTGCAGATCGATCCGTTGTACGTCGAGTTCTCGGTGCCGGAAGCAGAGGCAGCGCTGCTGCGCACGTCGCTGGCGCCCGCCAGCAAGAGCACGCCGCCCGTCGTGAAACTGCTGCTCGAAGACGGCACCGAGTATCCGGACGCCGCGAAGCTCACCTTCGTCGACAACGCGGTCGATGTGCAGTCCGGCACCGTGCGTGTGCGCGCCGTACTCAAGAACTCCGGCGCGCAGCTCATTCCCGGCCAGTTCGTGCGCGCGCGCGTCGAAGGCGTCACGCTTGCCAACGTCGTATCGATTCCGCGCAAAGCGGTGATGTCGAGCTCGCAGGGAAGCTTCGTCTGGATCGTCGGCGCCGAGGACAAGATCGAAATGCGCCCCGTCCAGGTCGGACGCACGATGCGCAATGACATCGTCGTCACGTCGGGCCTGTCGAAGGGCGATCGCTATGTCGTCGAGGGGGTGCTGAAGGTGCAGCCCGGCATCCAGGTCAGCGCCGTTTCGGTGGACGCGGCCAGCCGCCAGGCCGAAGGCGAGCAGCCGAAAGCGCCGGCGAAAGAGGGCTGATCCATGCTTTCCCGCTTTTTCATTACGCGCCCGATCTTCGCGTGCGTGATCTCGGCGTTCATCGTGCTGGCCGGCCTCGGCGGCATGCTGTCGCTGCCGATCTCGATGTATCCGAACATCATTCCGCCGACCGTGACGGTCACGGCGCAGTATCCCGGTGCGACCGCGGAGACGATCGCGGAGACCGTGGCGGCGCCGATCGAGGAGCAGATCAACGGCGTCGAGAACATGCTGTACATGACGTCCGTGAACTCGGGCGACGGTACGCTGATGATCACGATCACTTTCGCGGTCGGTTCCGATCCGGACCTGTCCACGATCAACGTCAACAATCGCGTGCAGGCCGCCGTGCCGCGGCTGCCGGAAGAAGTGCGCCGGCAGGGCGTCGTCGTCCGCAAGGCGTCGATGAACTTCCTGCAGATCATCGGCATCACGTCGCCCGACGGCTCGATGAGCATGCTGGAGCTCAGCAGCTATACGGCGCTGAACATCATCGATGAGCTGCGGCGCATCCCCGGTGTCGGCGACGTGCAGCTGTGGGGGCAGAACTATTCGATCCGCATCTGGATGCAGCCCGACAAGCTGGCGCAGCTCGGCATAACGCCGGGCGAAGTGGCCGCGGCGGTACGGCAGCAGAACTCGCAGTTCGCGGCAGGACGCATCGGCGTCGAACCGATCGATGAGCACGTCGATTTCACTTACGCAGTGACGGCGCAGGGCCGCCTCGAAACGCCGGAAGAGTTCGAACAGATCGTCATCCAAACCGGCGACAACGGTTCGATCGTGCGTTTGCGCGATGTCGCGCGCGTCGAACTCGGTGCGCAGAGCTACAGCTTCGATGCGAAGGTCGGCGGCAAGGAATCGATTGCGATGGGCGTGCTGCTGCAACCGGGCGCCAACGCGCTCGAGACCGGCGATGCGATCCGTGCGCGGCTCGAGGAGCTGTCGGCGGATTTCCCGAGCGGCATGTCTTACGAGATTCCGTACGACACGAACCTGTACGTGGAGATCTCGATCAAGGAAGTCGTCAAGACGCTGATCGAAGCGATGATCCTGGTGTTCCTGGTCGTGCTGCTGTTCCTGCAGAACTGGCGCGCGACCATCATTCCGATGCTGGCTGTGCCGGTATCGCTCGTCGGCACCTTCGCGGCGATGTACGCGTTCGGCTTCTCGATCAACATGCTGACCCTGTTCGGCATGGTGCTTTCGATCGGCATCGTCGTCGACGACGCGATCGTCGTGCTCGAGAACGTCGAGCGCATCATGACCACCGAGAAGCTTTCGCCGATCGCCGCGACCATGAAGGCGATGGAAGAAGTCACCCGTCCGGTGATCGCGATCGTGCTCGTGCTCACCGCGGTCTTCCTGCCGGTCGCCTTCATGGGTGGACTGGTGGGCGAGATGTACCGGCAGTTCGCCGTCACCATCTCGGTATCGGTGGCGATTTCTGGCTTCGTCGCGCTGACGCTCACTCCCGCGTTGTGCGCGCTGCTGCTCAAGCCTGGTCATACCGTGCAGGTCGGTTTTCTCAATCGCTTCAACGAATGGTTCACCCGGGTGACGGCGCGTTACTCGCAAGGTGTGCAGTTCGTGATGCGTCGCGGAGCCATTGCAACCGGCGTCTTCGCGGCGATGGTGCTGGCCACGGTCGGCCTCTTCATGGCGCTGCCGAGTTCGTTGGCGCCGGCCGAAGATCAGGGCTACGTGTTCGTCATCGGCCAGTTGCAGGATGCGGCATCTCTCAGTCGTACGCAGGAAGCGATTGGTACGGTCGAATCGGCAGTGCGCGGTAATCCCGCGGTGAAGACTGCGGTCGCGATCTCCGGCATGGATGCGCTCACGCAGGCCTACAAGACGAACGGCGGCATCATCTGGCTGCCGCTCACGCCATGGGATGAACGCACGGGCGATGAATCCAAATCGCCTGGCGCTGTGGTCGGCTCGGTGTTCGCGGAAGGCAGCAAGGTCAAGGATGCGTTCTTCTTCGCCGTGGAGCCGCCGCCCATCGAAGGGCTTGCGATGACAGGCGGTTTCGAGGCGTATATCCAGTCGCGCGGCCGCGGGTCGGCGAAAGATCTCGAGGCTGCTGCACAGAAGTTCGTTGCGGCTGCATCGCAGCGCAAGGAACTTGCCGGCGTGCTCACGACGTACAGCGCGAGCGTGCCGCAGATGCGCATCGATCTCGACCGCGAGAAGGCGCTGACGCTCGGCGTGCCGGTCAGCGAAGTGTTCGAGACGCTGCAGAGCACCTTCGGTGCGATGTACGTCAACGACTTCAATCGCAACGGCCGCGTCTACCAGGTGCAGTTGCAGTCGGAGCCGCGCTTCCGTGCGTACCCGGAAGATATCCGCAATGTGTACGTGCGTGCTCGCTCCGGCGAACTCGTGCCGCTCACTGCGGTGGCGAGCATTCGTCAGGTGACGGGCCCCGAAATCGTCGAACGCTTCAACGTGTTCAATGCCGCCAAGGTGATGGGCAATGCGGCGCCGGGCTTCAGCTCCGGTGACGCGATCCGCGTCGCCGAAGAAGTGGCGAAGGAAGCGCTGCCGTCGGGCTATCAGCTTGCCTGGACGGGTACGGCTTATCAGGAAAAAGTGAGCGGCGGCGCGTCCAACAGCGTCTATCTGCTCGGCGTTCTGATGGTCTTCCTCATCCTCGCGGCGCAGTTCGAACGCTGGACGTTGCCGCTCGCCGTGATTCTCGCCGTGCCGTTCGCCGCGTTCGGGGCGTTCCTGGCGGCGACGGCCCGCGGACTCGAGAACGACATCTATTTCCAGATCGGCATGCTGACGCTGGTCGGTCTGGCAGCGAAGAACGCGATCCTGATCGTGGAGTTCGCACTGATGAAGCTCCAGGAAGGCATGCCGCTGAAGGAAGCAGCCATCGAGGGAGCGAAGCTGCGTTTCCGTCCGATCATCATGACGTCGCTGGCGCTGATCTTCGGCGTACTGCCGCTGGCGCTCAGTACGGGTGCGGGTGCGGCCAGCCGCCATTCGCTCGGTACGAGCGTGATCGGCGGCATGCTGGCCGCCACGTTCGTCGCGACTTTCTTCGTACCGATGTTCTTCCGCTGGGTGGCAAGTCATACGCGGGACGTGTCGCACGCGCACTCCGCGCCGACCGATGATGAGCCCGAGCCCCAGCCGAAGGCCTTGTCCTGATCGATTCTGAAAGACTGGAAATGTGCATGCGTAATGTTCTGATCGTTGCTGTTGTCTCGACGGTGCTGAGTGGATGCATCGTGTCTCGTGTCGATCCGCAGAAGCCGGAGCTGCCGCTGCCTGCGGCACTTCCGGAGCAGGCGCAGACGACGACCCAGCTGCCGGATCCGTGGTGGACGATCTTCGGCGACGAGCGGCTCAACCAGCTCGTCGACGAAGCGCTGATCAACAATCCGGATGTGCAGGTTGCGGCGGCACGCGTCGCGCAGGCTCGCGCTGTTCTCGGGATCACCAATGCCGATCGTTTGCCGTCGGTCGATCTGCAGGGCAATGTCACGCGGTCGAAAGACAGCGCGTACGTGAACACGACGCCCGGTATCGATCGTCACCGCACGATCTACACGGTGCAGGGCGGCGCTGCATTCGAACTCGACCTGTGGGGCAAGTATCTGCGGGCCTCGCAATCGGCTCGCGAACAGTTGCTCAACTCGGAGTACGGTCGTGAAGCGACCAAGCTGAGCCTGACCGGTGATGTGGCGCGCAGCTATTTCGGTCTGATTGCTTCCGCTCAGCAGCTCGCTCGCGGACGGGACACGCTCGCAACCCGCGAAGAGTCGTTGCGCATCGAGAAGGTGCGTTTCGATGCAGGTGAGAGCGACGAGTTCACGTTCAAGCGCGCGGAAGCGGATGCGGCCTCGACGCGGGTTTCAGTCCATCAGCTCGAGCTCGATCTCACCCGGCGCACCAACGCGTTCGGCATTCTGCTGGGACGCTCGCCTCAGGATCTCGTGGATCGCGCAATCAAGGCCGAGCGCGATGAACTTCCGTCCGTCGTAGCTTTGCCGGCTGCGCTGCCGTCGAGCGTGATGGAGCGGCGTCCAGATATCGGCGCGGCCGAAGCGGCGCTGAATGCTTCCGCGTACGACATCGGCGTTGCCCGCGCACAGATGTTCCCGAGCATCAGTCTCACCGGTGTGTTCGGTTCGGTCAGTCCCGAGCTCGACAACCTGTTCAAGCCTGCATCGGAAGCCTGGTCCGCATCGGGCGGCATCTTTCAGCCGATCTTCCAGGGCGGCCGGCTGCGCTCGAACGTGAAGCGAGCTGAAGCAGTTCGTGAGGAACGCAAGGCCCAGTATGCGCAGACCGTGCAGAACGCCTTCCGCGAAGTGCTCGATGGCCTGCAGGGTCAGTCGCTCATCGCTGGCGTCGCGTCGGCGAATGCCGATCAGGTTGCCTCGCTGTCGCGTGCCACCGAGCTGGCAGAGTTGCGTTACGACCAGGGCGACATCGCCTACATCGATCTGCTCGATGTGCGTCGTGGATTGTTCCAGGCGCAGATCGATCTGGTCGCCGCGCAGCGCGATGCCTTGCTCAACACGGTAGATCTCGCGCTGGCGTTGGGGGGTGGCCTGGGCGCGCGGGCGGAGACGTTGTCGGCGGCCAGATAGGATGGAATGAGAGATCCACTCCCGCGCCCGCGCGGGAGGGACATGCTGCTGTCATTGCCGCGAAAGCGGGAATCCATCCAGGGACCGTAGCGGCTTGCGGCGCGCTACTCCAGCGCCTGATACACCAGGTTACGCATGATCGAGCGGTAGTAGGTGCGCCGCTCGATGTTGAGCTCCTGCAGCATCATGATCGCGATGAGCTGTTCCTTCGGGTCGATCCAGAAGTACGGACCCGTCGCGCCGCCCCAGAAATAATCTCCAACCGAACCCGGCACTGTTCCGCGGCCCGGCTCCAGTCGCACGCCGACCCCCAGTCCGTAGCCCTGGCCCAACTGCGGCAACGGCGCGGTCAGCCCCAGTTCCTGCACGAAGCCGCCGTATGCCACGCCCGGCGGGAGATGATTGTTCGTCATGAGCTCCACGCTCTTGCGGGAAAGCAGCCGTACGCCGTTCAGCTCGCCGCCATTCAGCAGCATCTGACTGAACCGGGCGTAATCATGCGCGGTCGAGACGAGGCCGCCGCCGCCTGAGAACCATTTCGGCGGACGGGCGGGGTTGTAGCCGATCACCGGCGCCTTCGGATCGCGCAGCGGCTCAGCGAGTCTCGCGGCCTGCTGGGGCGAGAGCAGGAATGCCGTGTCGTTCATTCCCAGGGGCTTCGCAATGCGTTCGACCACGAAGCGATTCAGGTCCATGCCGGAAACCACTTCCACCACTCGACCCAGCACATCCGTCGACATGCCGTACTCGAACGTGGTGCCCGGCTGATAGGCGAGCGGCAGCTTCGCGAGCTTGTCGATCAGTTCGGCGTTGGTCTGCTGATCGTCCATCGTGTTCGCTGCGCGGTTTGCGCGTTGAACGAGCGAGTCGCCGAAAATTCCGTACGTGAAGCCGGAGGTGTGGCGCATCAGGTCCTGGATGGTCATTTCCCGGCGCGACGGTTCGAGTGCGAGCGTCCGCTCGGAGCCCTCGGCCTTCTCCACGCCGACCTGCATCTGTTTGAGTTGCGGCAGGTACTTCGACACAGGGTCGCCCAGCTGCAGCTTGCCTTCCTCCATCAGCATCAGCGCGGCAACGGAGGTCACGGGCTTGGTCATCGATGCGATCCGGAAGAGCCCGTCCGGCTGCATCGGCGCTTGCGCAGGCTTGTCGCGATCGCCGAAGTGCTGGAAGTACGCGACCTTGCCGTTGCGCACGACGAGCACGACTGCGCCGGGGATCGTGCCAGCCTTTACATCGCCCGCGAATTTCTCGGTGAGGCGCTGCAGCTTCGAAGCCGAGAATCCGGCGGCTTCGGGCGACGGCGTGTCGGTTGCGGAGAAGGCATTCATGGCGAACAGGGCGGCCAGCAGGGAAGGAACGACTTTCATCGACGACTCCGTCTACACGAAACCGGTGAGATAGTAGATCGCGATCACGACGAAGACCGCGAGCGTCTTGATGCAGGTGATCGCGAAGATGTCTTTGTACGACTGACGGTGAGTGAGCCCCGTCACGGCGAGGAGCGTGATGACCGCGCCGTTGTGAGGCAGCGTGTCCATGCCGCCGCTCGCCATGGAGGCCACGCGATGCAGGACTTCCGGCGATATGCCTGCGACTTGTGCCGCCGCGATGAACTGCTCCGACATCGCCGCGAGCGCAATGCTCAGGCCGCCCGATGCGGAGCCGGTGATACCCGCGAGCGTCGTCACGGTGATCGCTTCGTTGACGAGCGGATCGGGAATTGCGGCGAGCGCATTCTTGACGAGGATGAAGCCGGGCAGGGCGGCGATCACTGCACCGAACCCGTACTCGGAAGCCGTGTTCATCGATGCGAGCAATGCGCCACCGATTGCAGCCTTCGTGCCCTCGGCGAAACGCACGATGATCGGCTTGAACGCGAGGATCAGCACCGTGAGGATGCCGGAGATCAACGCGCCCATCACCGCCCAGATCGCGATCACGGATGTGAGTTGCACGCTGAGCGGTTGCGCCATGCCGGCCAGCTGCGTCTGCACGCTCGGCTCGTACACGAGCGGAATCGTTCGCGTGAAGACGAGATTCGCGATCCCGACGATCAGCAGCGGCAGTACGGCGACGACCGGATGTGTCGCGGTCGTGACGGGCACGCTCTCCGGTTCGTTGACGTGACCGGAGCCATATCCTTCGCCGTTGCGGAGCGCAACGCGCCGGCGCCAGTCGAGATACACAAGCCCGGAGATCAGCACGACCAGTCCGCCCGAGATGCCGAGAACCGGCGCGGCCCAGGCGTCGGTACCGAAGAAAGTCGTGGGAATGATGTTCTGGATCTGCGGCGTGCCGGGCAGCGCGTCCATCGTGAACGTGAACGCACCAAGCGCGATCGTGCCGGGGATGAGGCGCTTCGGGATGTTGCCGCGGCGGAAGATCTCCGCCGCGAACGGATAAACCGCGAACACGACGACGAACAGCGAGACGCCGCCATACGTGAGCAGCGCGCAGATGAGCACGATCGAGAGGATCGCGCGTTCCTGCCCGACCATGCGGATGACGGCGGCCGCGATGGATTGAGAGAAGCCGGACAGTTCGATCAGCTTGCCGAACACCGCGCCCAGCATGAACACCGGGAAGTAGAGCTTCAGGAAGCCGACCATCCGCTCCATGAAGAGGCCGGTGAAGATCGACGGGACAGCCGCTGGCTCCGTGGCCAATACGGCGAGCAACGCAGCCAGCGGCGCGAACAGGATGACGCTGTAGCCGCGGTAAGCCGCGAGCATGAGCAGCACCAGCGCGCCCAGCACGATCACAAAACTCATGCGATCCCCCCGCGTAGCCCCGACCCGGTCACCCCGCGCGGCCTTTTGCAGCGCAATCGAAGTGCACCGGACATTAATTCATCAGTTGATGAGTTTCCGGTCAGCTTGCCCCGGCGGGGTGCGGGCTGTCAATTCAGGGCTTCTCGGCGAGAGCGGTCGAGCGGCAGATGCTGGCTGTCGACGGGCTCGAAGCGGGTCCGGGCAGCCGAGAAATCCCAGCGCTCGGCGATGCACGCCAGAGCGGATTCGTTCGCGCGCCGCAGCAGGTTGATCGAATTCGGCGCGCTATGGCGCACGCGCCACGAAAGTGCCGTGCCAGCCTGCACGGCCCAGACGGCTCGCGGAAGATCCGGAAACCGCTCGGCAAGCGGGCGCACATAGGGAAGGTGGATGTGCCCGCCCATAACGATGTCGGCGCCCGCCGCGGCCCATCGACGCACTGCGTGTTCGTTGCCGTGAACCACGTTCTTTTCGTCCTTTCCCTTGATCACATGCACGGGTTGATGCGTGACGACGATGCGGACCCGGTCGGGCGTGCTCGCATCGAGTTGCTGGGCAATGCGTTGCGCCTGGTCCGGCGATATCTCGCCGTCGACATGACGATACCAGCGGGTCGTGTTGACGCAGAGGATGTGGAAATCGGCCGATTCGTAACGCGGCTCGAGCGCTTCTCCGAACACGCGTCGATACCCCGCGTACGGAAAGAACAGCCGCGCAGGAAGATTGAACAGGGGAATGTCGTGGTTGCCCGGCAGCGTCACGATCGTTGCCGGTCGGAGGTGCTCGAGAAAGGCTCGCGCCGCGTCGAACTGTCCGCGTCGGGCGCGCTGGGTGATGTCTCCCGACCACACGATGACCTCGGGCTTCATCTCGGTCACGAGCCGCAGGAGCGCCTCGACCACCGGCGGTTGCTCGGTGCCGAAGTGCGTATCGGAAATCTGGAGCAGCACACCCATCAGGCGTTGTCCGCCGCGGGCGTCATCAGCAGCAACGCCTCCGGTGCGACTTCGAATCGCAAGGGCAATTCGGCCTGCCAGATCTCGCCGTCCGTAGCGACTCGGATCGAGCCGCGCGCCGTGGAAGCGAGTCGCACCGTCATCTGCTTGAAGGAGAAATCGCGCACGTTCTCCGCCTCGCCGAGTCGGCCGAGCATCCCACGCACGGCCAACCACAGCAATGCGGCACTGCCGGTCGGTTTGACGATGAGCGCGGCAAGCCTCCGTCGGCCGATGTCGCTGGCTTCGGGCAGGCCTACCTGCTCGAGCTGCAATGCATTGTTGCCGACGAAGACCGTTGGCGTGCGCACGAGCTCCGATCGATCGTCGTGCCAGATCTCGAGCGTCAGCTGACGATGATCCTGCAGCAGAGTCGCAAGGCCGGCCCACATCGCGACGAGCCGGTTGCGTCCGTACTGTTGCTTGAATGCTTCGCGATCCTGCAGCAGCTTCGGGTAAAGACCGACGCTCGCATTCACAAGGAATGCGCGCCCGTTGAGCATTCCCACCTGCACTCGCTTGATATGCGCATTGATGAGCGCCCGCGTCGCTGCTTGCGTTGCAAGCGGAATGTCGTGCGCACGACCGGAGTAGTTGAACGTGCCCTGGGGGATGATGCCGAAGGGGCGCCCCGTAGGCAGCGCCGATTGCAGCACTGCGTTGATCGTGCCGTCGCCGCCGGCAACGATGATCGCGCCGCGATGCCGTTGTGCTTCATCAGCGGCATGACGCGCAATCGCCGGCAGTTCCCGAGGGTCGGGAACAGCGAGCAGCTCATAGGGCTGGCCGGCTTCGCGCAACGTCGCCTCGATCTGTTCCTGCTCTTCGCGTGCGTCCGCGGAGCCGGAGGCCGCGTTCATTACGATGAAGAAAGTCGAAGCGGCAGTGTTGGACATGAAACCTCAGGCCCGAGGGCGATTGTTCTCACAATGCCGGTCCGATTCCCGCGGTTCCTCGCCGCTGCTACTCGTAGCGCCTGCCGTCGTGCTCGAGCCAGCCGTGCGCGTGCCTTCCCTGCGGGTCGCGATGTGTCCAGTGGAGGACGCCGCCCTTGTTGTTCCATTCGTACTCGCCGAAGAAGGCGACACGATCGCCTTCGCGCAACGAATCGATGCGCGGCGCAAGATCGATGTTGTGCGCGACGAGTAATGTCTGGCCGGAACCGAGCCTTATCAGAAAACGTTGATGCCGCGAACCCTGATTGTCGTCCGACAGGATTTTCTGCACTGTTCCCTGGCCGCGGACCTGGATGTTGCTGCGCTGGTTTTCATATGCCTGCGCCAGAATGTCATCGGCGCTGGATTCGACAGCGAGCGCCGGAGGGGAAGACTCCGTCGAAGGTCCGGGCAGTCCGCCCCGCAACGTGAACTGATAGGCGGCAGCAACGACGATCAGCGCCAGCAGCAGCTTCTTCATGCGCGCACCCTGCGGATCAGAGGGTGGCGACTATCGCAGAAATCGAGGTGTGACGTGCAAACCCTGCCCTGGATCGACGAGGTCATCCGCTTCTGGTTCGAAGAGCTGCGTCCGCAGGACTGGTTCGTCCGCAACGCGGCGACGGACGAGACATGCCGGACGCGCTTTCTGGATCTGTACGAATCCGTCAGCGAGCAGGCCGCGCGAACGCAGGTGGCGACCGGTCGACACGCACTCGCCACAGTGATCGTGCTCGATCAATTTCCCCGCAACATGTTTCGCGGCTCGCCGCGCGCATTCGCGACGGATGCGCAGGCGCTGCGGATCTCGGAGCAGGCGATTGCGGCGAAGCTCGATCGCGAGCTCACACCGCAGCAGCGTGCATTTCTCTACATGCCTTTCCAGCACGCTGAGAACCGCGACGTGCAGGAGCGATCAGTCGAATTGTTCGCATCGCTCGGCGATTCGCAGTCGCTTTCGTATGCGCACAAGCACAAGGAAGTCGTCGATCGCTTCGGCCGGTTTCCTCACCGGAATGAGGTACTGGGTCGGAAGTCGACGCCGGACGAGGTCGAGTTCATGAAGAGTCATCCGGGGTTCTGAGAACAAAGGGGTGACGCCAGGCGAAGCGTCTTGCTGTGGGTCCGACTGAAGTCGGACCCACAGGCTGACCCCAAAAAAGACTGTGGGCCGGTTTTGAGGCCGGCCCACAGTACTCATCTTCCAATCAGCGCAGCTCTAGAGCTGCAGCGTGATTACCAGCGACCGCCACCGCCGCCGCCGTAACCACCACCGCCGCCACCGCCGCCGCCGAAGCCGCCACGACCGCCGCCGCCACCACCGCGGGGCTTGTCCTGTGCTTCATTGACCTTCAGCGGGCGGCCGCCCATGTTGTGGCCGTTGAGCGCCTGGATGGCGCGCGCCGCATCGGCGCGGGGCATCTCGACGAAACCGAAGCCACGGGGGCGGCCGGTTTCGCGATCGTTGATCAGGGAGACCGACTCCACGGTGCCGTGCTGTTCGAACAGCGCGCGCACAGCGGCTTCATCGGCGGAGAAGGGCAGGTTGCCCACGTAAATCTTGCTCATTAACAAAAAGACCTTTGAGAAAAGTACCTGACGTGTCTTTCCGACTGCGTGCAGGCAAACGACAAACGACACCCTGAAGTTCCTGGTGTCTCCTGGATCGGGAACGATTCGGTTTCTTACGCCTTGGACGGACGGTCGCCGATCAAGGAAGGGAAAGGAAGGATCACGAGCCGGGCGCGACTATACACCTTCGCCCGCAGCCCAAAGGAGCGATTTTCGAGCGAGGAGTCGCAAAGCGTGGACCAGCGATTCCCTGAATCCGGCCGGCGGTTGTAGCCAGTCCCGCCGGAAGGCAGTCATTCCCGCGAAGGCGGGAATCCACTCCTCCGGGCGCCAGAAGCCCCTCCCTGCCCTCCCCCGCGGTAGCGGGGGAGGGGGTTCATCCTGCTCGCTTCCTGTTCCTTCCCCGCTACTGCGGGGGAAGGCCAAGAAGGGGGGGCCAGGACGCGCGAAAGTGGGACCGCCCCGGACGATCCCCTTACAGCGTCGTCGCCTCCTTACTCCGCTCCTTATGTCCGCCACGCCGCTGTTCCCAACGGGCCTTGCGCTCGGCCAGGACCTGCGGGACCTTCGCCTTCTGCTCAGGGGTCAGCAGGGCGAACACCTGCGTCTGCGTGTCGCTGGCCTGCTGGATCGCCTCGGCGGCGAGCTGCTTCTTCGCGGCGATCAGCGCAGGGTAGTTGGGGTCGTCCGGCATCGTGCTGGCGAGCGAATCGCGGTTGCTGCGTTGGCGTTCACGCAGCGCCTTGCGCTGTTCGGCATTGCCGTCGAAGACAGCGCGCACGCTCTGTTGCTGCTCTGCCGTGAGATCGAGCTGCTTGAGCGCGCTCATCATCCGCAGGCCATCGTGGGGCAGTCCGTCGTGACCGCGATGCCGATGCATCGAGCCATGCCGCTGATCGCTGCTGCCGTCAGCGTTGGTGCCGGCGTATGCGATGCCGCCAGCGATCGTAAGTGCCGCACAGCCGGCGAGTAACGAATTTCTGAATCGGTTCGTCATGAAAAGATACTCCTCCAATGGTCACCGCTCGCGGGTGACAGGGGATTCGACAGGTCCCGGAGCCTCCTGCTCCGGGACAATTGTAGGAACGTTGTAACCAATTGCATCGTCAATGGGCCGCGCCCGTGCATCAGTAGAAGATGTCGCTCACTACGTTCGCCACGAGGCCGGTCGCGATCGCGGCGAGGATCACGTCATTGTCGACGCGAACCCAGTGATAGCCGCGGGGCGGCGGGCGCAGGCGATACGTCGAATAGTTGTGCACGACGTAGCGCGGTGCGTAGTAGGCCGCCGGCAGGTAGGCGCCGCGGTACCACCGGTGATGGCGGTAGTTCTTCGGCGGGTAGTAGCGGACGACCTTGTAGCGACCGTCATAGTGACCATCGTAGTAACGATCACTGTAGTAGCGGTGGTCGGCATGGCGACGATCATCGCGGCGACCGTGATCGCGATGATCATGACGGCCATCGCTCCACGAACGCTCGTCGCGACCGCGGTCACGATCCCTGGAGTCGGCCACTGCAGCGGTTCCCACCAGGCTCGTGAAAGCGGTGACAGTGACGAGAGCGGCAGCAATCAGGCGGTTCATCTTCGTCTCCTCGAGCGCCGGAGCGGCCGGCTTGGGTGCACTATCGCGCGGTGGGCCTGATTTGAAGCTGAACGATTTCAGTCAGTTACGGTTCAGCCAGGGAGCGCCGGATTACGTCCTATGGCCAATGAAATTCCGCTTGGCTGACAGGGATTTGCCGCGCTAACGTACTCCCGGGCTGGCGGTGTACCGGCCGGCGCAATAAGAATCGGAGGAAGGGAATGGCCGCGAATCTCAGCAGCGAACTTACGATCCAGATTCAGTCAGGAACGAATTCGCCGCGACGGCTTTCCTCCGATCCTTTCGAAACCTTTCTCGAGGCGATGCTCCAGGTGCGGCAGGAATGTCACCTGTGGAAAGCGCATTTCATTCATCTCTCGGGTCACGCATTGCCCGAGGCCACGTCCGCCGAGTATCGCGACGTGTGGGACCTGATGCTCGCGAAGTGGATTCCCGAGTATTCGCCGGAAAACTATCAACGCTTCGCTCCGCTGTTCGAGAACGCATTGCGCGACATGCACGCACGCTTCGATCGCTTGAGCGTGGTGTTCAGTCGAGTGCTCCCGCGCGATGTGCGCAAGCGCCTCGACAAGGCCGCGCGACAGCTCGATTTCGCCGCGGCGAGCTACAGCTGGATTCCGGCGCGCGAGCACATCGAAGATCCCGCGGTCCTCTTCGCCGCACGTTTCAAGGGAGTGATTCGGGTGTTGCGACTCATCGCGCGCGATGCGGATGAGAGATTGAAGTTGATGGTGGAGTGAGCAGGTAGTTGCTGCCGCAGCTACCGGCCGCTGGCTTCTGGCTATCGGCTGACGGCCAGAGACTTACGGATGCTGCAGGGGACAATCCGTGTCCCCGTCCCCCTCTGGCCAGCAGCCAGTGGCCAGCAGCCAGTGGCCAGCAGCCAGTCGCCGCCTCTACTCCGTCGTCTTCTTCAGATACTTATCCAGGAACGCCACAAACGCATCCGACGCGGCGATCCTGTTTTCCCTCTTCGTGAACCCGTGCCCTTCGTCCGGGAAGATCACGTACTCGACCGGCACGTTATTCGCTTTTACTGCGGCAACGATCTCATCGCTTTCGACCTGAAGGACGCGCGGGTCGTTTGCACCCTGAACGACCAGCAGCGGGACCTTGATGTTCTTCGCATGGAAGAGCGGTGAGATTGCGCGGTGGCGTTCGGCGTCGGTGGCGGGATCGCCCATCTCGTCGTAGAGCGCCTTCTTCTGAGCTTCCCACCACGGCGGAATGCTGTTCAGCGTACGCACCCAGTTCATCACGCCGAAGATGTTGATGCCGACATCGAAGGTTTCGGGGGAGAAGGCGAGTGCTGCGCCGACCATGTAGCCGCCGTAGGAACCGCCGATGATGCCGATGCGCTCGCCGTCGACCCAGTCGAGCGACTGCAGGTACTTCTTCGCTTCGACGATGTCCTTGAGATCGACGTCGCCGTGACGCTTGTCGTCGGCATGGAAGAAGGTCTTTCCGTAACCCGATGAACCGCGATTGTTGGCCGCCAGCACCGCATAGCCATGATTCACGAGGTGTTGGATCATCGCCGAGTAACCGGTGCGGCTCTGGCCACCAGGGCCGCCATGGACCCACACCAGGGCTGGGACACGCTGCGTCGCCGAGGCAACCTTCGGGCGATACAGGATCGAGGGGATCTCGAGTCCGTCATAGCTCTTGTAGCGGACCACTTCGGTCGCGACGAGGTCCGATTCCTTGATCTCGGGATTCAATGCTTTCGTCAGTCGCTCGCTGCGTCCATGGGCCAGATCGATCGCGTAGACATCATTCGGTGAGGTGTCGGAACTCAGCATCAGCGCCAGCTTCGTTTCATCGCGCGAGAAACGGACCTGCGCGATATCGCCCTGCGGCAGATCCGGCAGCGACACTTTGTTGCCCGTGCGCTGGTTGAGTATGTGAACCACCGTGCGCGCATCCTGGTTCACGCCCCACACGCGGAAATTTCCGGTTCGCGAGTAGGTGACGAATGCGACGTCCCAATTCTCCTGCACCAGCGGCGCCTTCTGACCCGAGGCGACGTCATAGGTCCAGGCCTGGACGAATTCACCGTGCTCGTCGGTCGCATAGACGAGCTGCTTGCTGTCGCGAGTGAACTCGTAGGCGCCGTACGACACGTTACCCTGGTGTTCCGTGATCAGTTTCGGCTTGCCCTTCTTCTCCTGCAGGTCGAGCAGGTAGATGTCGGAGTTCGCGCTGGTCAGCGGGCGCACGAGCGCGAGCCACCGGCCGTCAGGCGATACGGCGCCGATCTGGAACGCCTCGTCGTTCCTGTAAGCCAGCGTTCGCTTGTAGTCGGTCGTGGCGTAGCGATAGAGATCGAAGGTCTTCGGATCCCGTTCGTTCGTGACGACATTGAAGTAGCTGTCGTCCGCCGCCCAGCCGACGAATCCCGCCTTCGCCTTCTTCGACGGCGTGAGATCGCGCGTTTCGCCGGACGCTTCGCGCACGTAGAGATGCGTGAGTTCGTTGCCGCCCTGATCGGCGGTATACAGAACGCGCGCATCGCCAGGGAAGAAGGAGACAGCAAACGTCGACTCGACCGTGGAAGTCGTGAGCGGTGTCTTCGCTCCGCCGGTTGCCGCCAGCGAATGCGCATTGAAGATCCCGGTTTCGTCCGAGCTGATCAGCAATGACTTGTCATCCGGCGACCACGCGAAGCCGCCGGCGATCGAGTACGACGTCGTCGTAAAGAAGGCGCTCGCAGAATACGTCGCAGGCGGCGCGATCTTCGCGGCCGGTTCGGCTGCTGGCGGCGCCTGTTTGCTGCAGGCCGTCAGCGCGGACGCTGCCAGAATGCATACAGTGGCTGCGCGGTTGAAACTCCGCATCGTTGTGCTCCTTGAGGCCGGGTTGTTCGGGCGCGGCTAGTATGCCGATGCGCAATCGCCGGGAACACTATCGCCGGGCGGGGCCTTACCTCTACTCACGACGATTGATGAGGAGATGCGCCATGACAGCGATTCGCAGCGCAAAGGTAGCCATTCTCGCTACACACGGTTTCGAGCAATCCGAGCTCAAGGTGCCGCTACAGAAGCTCACCGAGGCGGGCGCGGAGGTGACGGTCGTCTCCCCGGAGCGCGGCGAGATTCGCGGCTGGAAGCACAAGGACTGGGGCGAGAGCGTCAAGGTCGATCGCACGCTCGATGAGGCGGAGCCGGAGGAGTTCGACGCGATCGTCCTGCCGGGCGGACAGATCAATCCCGACCTGCTGCGGGTGAACTACAAGGCGCTCAGGTTCATCAGGTCCTTCCTCGATACCGGCAAGATCGTCGCTGCGGTGTGTCATGCGCCCTGGCTGCTCGTCGAGCTCGATGCCGTTCGCGACCGCAATGTGACCTCGTACAAGTCGATCAAGACGGATCTGAAGAACGCCGGCGGCAAGTGGGTCGACAAGGAAGTGGTCGTGGATCGCGGCATCGTCACGAGCCGCAATCCGGACGACCTCGATGCGTTCTGCGCCAAGATCATCGAGGAGATCGAGGAAGGTGCGCATCGTCGCGGACACCGCAAAGCGGGATGATCTTTCGTCATCCCCTCGTCAAAGCGTCCGCCAATGTACGAACTCCACTACTGGCCCACCATCCAGGGCCGCGGCGAATACGTTCGTCTCGCGCTCGAGTACGCCGGTGTCGAGTACATCGACGTGGCGCGACAGCCGGGAGACGAAGGGGGAGGCGAGGACGCGCTGATCAATGCGATGAGTCGAAGCGATCTCGTCCATCCTCCCTTTGCGCCACCGTGGCTCAAGGCCGGCATCAGGCTGATCGGGCAGACAGCGAACATTCTGCTGTTCCTAGGCCGGCACCACGCGCTGGCGCCAGACGATGAACCCGGCGAGCTATGGACTCATCAGTTGCAGCTCACGCTGGCGGACTTCGTTGTCGAAGCCCATGACGTGCATCACCCGATTGGGGTCGAGCTGTACTACGAAGATCAGCGCGAGGAAGCGAAGCGTCGCGCAAAGGATTTTCGCGAGCATCGAATGACCAAGTTCCTCGGTTACTTCGAGCGCGTGATCGCTCATAACAGCGGGAGAAGCGGACTGCTCGTCCGCGACACGGTGACGTACGCCGACCTCTCGCTGTTTCAGGTGGTCGCTGGGCTGCGGTACGCCTTCCCGCGCAGGATGCGCGGCATCGAGCCGAAGTGTCCGGGCGTGGTTGCACTTCATGACCGCATCGAGAAGGAGCCGCGCATCGCCGCGTACCTGCGTTCAGAGCGTCGGATCGATTTCAATCAGCAGGGGATCTTCAGGCACTACCCGGAGCTGGATGGGGATTGAGTCCGCGGCAGCGCGGCGTAGACCGCTTTGCCCGATGAGGCTTGCCGCGCCACGGGACGGCACTTATCGACCAGCTCTCTCGCTGACGTATTGCACGAACCCTTCCATGAACTGCCGCAGTTGTCCCCGGACCTTCTCGTCGACCAGCTCGCCCTTCTCGTTGAAGACGCTGCCCGCGCGTGCGACGGCAAGGCGCCCTTCGAACCAGGGATCCGTTCGCAACGTCCGCAGTACCGACAGCCACGCATTCTGCGAAAGCAGCGTCCCGTACGGCCCGGGCGATGCGCCGATGATCGTGACGGGCCGTCCGTGAAACACGCGCGCGATGTCGTCCGATGGTCGCGTCAGCCAGTCGATCGCGTTCTTCATGACGCCGGGAATCGAGTTGTTGTACTCGGGCGTGACGAGCAACAATCCATTGGAGGACGCGATCCGGTCCTTGAGCGTCGTCACCGCGGCGGGCATGCCCTCGCTTTCGACATCGCCGTTGTAAAGAGGAATGCCGCTGATGTCCGCGATCTCGAGAGTTGATCCGTCCGGCATCATGCCTGCCGCGGCGCGCAGCAGCGCGCTGTTGAGCGACTGCCGTCGCAGACTGCCCGAGATGCCGATGAGGGTGATCACGACTTCGCTCCTGATGCGGGTATCGCCCCGGTATCGCTCCGGTATGGCTATGACCCGCCGGATTCTGCGATAAAGCGCACCGCCCGCCAATGAGGGAAACACAGGGCTGCGGAACTCCATGTCCGCACGAAACGTCCCATCCGCGACGGGCCGGCATCGGCGGCTTCGAGGGCATCTCTTGATTCGCCTGCCACTTGCGATTCGCTGCCTCTTTCTCGGCTTGCTCGCGATCGGCTGCGCACCGGCGATCGCGCAATCGTCGCTTGCACCATG
>JACZCZ010041167.1_pt1 | contig 48965 bp, 33 predicted proteins | sample 8641811 | NCBI WGS metagenome assembly JACZCZ01 (sample SAMN15324610, study PRJNA640507) | soil metagenome | isolation source: intercropping peanut in the first line | place: China: Luxin town, Laibin City, Guangxi Province | collected 2019-07-25 | depth 10cm m | reverse complement strand
GTTTGGGGCCGCTCGCGCGCAGATCGATGTCGATCGCTTTGGCACGCGCGTAACGGGCTGCGTTCGTCGTCGCTTCCTGCGCAATGCGATACAAGTGCGTCGCCGCGCCTTCTTCGAGATCCGGCAGTTTCTGTCCGCCGTAAGAGAAGCTGCACTGAAGGCTGTACATGTCCGTGCAGCGCGCGGCCAGGTGCTTGAGTGCTTCCGGCAGGCCGCCGCGCTCGAGGTTCACGGGCGCGAGGCCGCGGGCCAGGGAGCGCGTGCTCTGGATCGCATGCGCGAGCAGATCCGTAATCTTCGTGATCTGCGCGGTGTATTGCTGTGCTTCGCGCGACAGCTGCATTTCCAGGCCCTTCAGCAGCAATGACAGGCCGGTCAGTTCCTGGCCGAGACCATCGTGCAGGTCGCTGCCGAGACGGCGCTGCTCGCGATTCGAGATCTCGAGGATCTCCTGCTCAAGCGCCTTCTGGTTGGTGATCTCGCGCACGGTACACACGAGTCCGTTGACTGTGCCGTGATCTCTCAGAGGCACGTGCGTGAACGTGAACCAGCGAACAGAGCCGTCGGCTGTGATCCACGCGCGTTCCTGATCCGTCAGCGACCGACCGGTGCGAATGGTGTTCGCCGCCTGCGCCTCGATTTCGACGATCGTCTCTTCCTGCCACACCTCGGAAAGCCGCCTGCCGATCACGTTCTCGCGCTTCTTGCGCAGCGTGTCGAGAAGCGCACGATTCACGACGGTGAGCCGGCCTTCGGTATCGACCGCGTAAACGATCTCGGGAAGGCTGTCGATGAGCGTGCCCAGCAGCAGGCGCTGCTCTTCCAGCGCGGATTCAGCCTGACGACGCTCGCGTCGCTCGCGGGCTTCGGTCAGCGCGCGATTGACCACCGTGGGCAGGCGCTGCAGTCGATCCTTGAGGACGTAGTCGGTGGCGCCGCTCTTCAGCGCTTCGATCGCGCGTTCTTCGCCGAGCGAGCCGGAAACGAAGATGAAGGGCACATCCGGGCAGAGCTCGAGAACGAGCTTTAGCGCCGCGAGACCGTCGAACCCGGGCAGCGTGTAGTCCGCGAGCACGAGATCGGGTTTGTCGCCGGCCTGGAGCGCGTCGAGGAATGTGGGTTTGGAGGCAACGTGCGACCACTCGACCTGCACGCCATTGCGCGCCAGCTCGAGCTGGATCAGCTCGGCATCGTTCGGATCGTCCTCGAGCAGAACGAAGCGCAAGGCGGCGGATTCCTTTTTCATGCGTTCGCGATGACCTTCCGCGGGTTTCTGTCCGGCGCCGCCGGCCAGCAACCACGTACCCCCCAGGCGATGACGCACAAAGCTATCACTGTGCCGGGACTGTGGAAAATGGGGATTGCCGGCGACTGGTGCAACCCCAGACTGGGGGCGTACGCTGCAGTTGCGCTGGCGAGGGTGCCCCGCGCATCGCGGCAGTGAGGGAACAACGGACAAACTGAGGGCGTTGCGGAGCAACCATGACGGATCAGACACGCATTGCGATCGTCGACGATCATCCCTTCGTCCGCGAAGGGCTGAAGCAGCTGCTCGCTGGGCAGCCTGATTTCGAGCTGATCGCAGAAGCTTCTTCGGCCGGTGACGCGCGATCGGCAATCGACGGAAGGGAGCCGGACGTGGCCGTGGTCGATCTGGCGCTGGGCGCCGACGACGGTGTCGAGCTCGTTCGCTGGATCCGCGAAAACCACCCTGATGTCCGCGTTCTGGTGCTCTCGATGCAGGAAGAGGCGCTCTACGCGGAGCGGCTCCTGCGATTGGGGGTCAGTGGTTATGTCATGAAGAATGTGGCCGGTACGGACTTCCTCGGCGCGTTGCGCAAGGTTGCCCGCGGCCAGAAGCACGTCAGCGCCGCGATGGGCGAGAGACTCCTGAGCCAGGTCGCTCGCGGGCGTGTCCCGGGTTCGGACGAGGACCCTGTCTCCGCGCTCACGGAGCGCGAGCTGGAGGTCTTCAAGCTCATTGGGGCGGGTATCAGCACCCGTGAGATCTCCCAGCAGCTCGACCTCTCCATGAAGACCGTGGACGCCCACCGGCGCCACATGCGCGAGAAGCTGAACCTCCGGTCCACGAGCGAACTGATCCGTTACGCCACCCAATGGGTATCGGGTAAGGGCACCGAATAGCTCTCCTAAGGGGTACTGCCCCGGCTCCGCTCCGGGGTGCCTCTAAGTACCAACCCGTTCCGTACGTGCCTGCCCGCATGAATCGGCCGGCGTTTCCATGTGCCCTTTCCCAGTCATCGCCTGAAATGCGATGCAATACCGCCATCCGGGCAAACACGGTCGCGCCACCCCAGACATTAGGGGATTGGCTGATACCCCCTAATGGCGGACTACAACAACATGCCTGTCGGTGAAATGCAGCCTAAGTGGCTGTAACGCTTTCAGTTCGCAGAACCGCGACAGTGTGCTGAGGGCGCTGCGTCGGCCGGCCTTCCGGGCGTTCGCTTAGAGATCGGACGACCTGCGAGACCCGGTGAGCAAGACGACATCAGCGCCTTCTGAAGTGTCAGACGTATCGGCCGATCATCGGGCCGACCTTGCGGCGCGCCTCCAGGGCTCGACGCAGGCGCTGCGGGATTTCATCGGGACGCTGCCGGCGCTGGTCGTGGTGCTCGACAGGGATCTGAAGACGCTGTTCGCGAATCGCGGCACAGCGGGACGCACCGTCGAACAACTCGAAGGTGCGCATGTCAGCGAGTATCTCCCGGCGCATGTGCAGGAACGCGCGCTGACGACGATGCGAGGCGTGTTGGCGACGGGCAAGCCCGATGCCTACACCGGCGAGCTCGAGGATCCGCCGGGACATACGCGGTACTTCGACGTGCGGATCAATGCGATCCGTCGCGCGCAGGATGTGATCGGACTGATCGTGCACGGGTCGGAAACGACTCAGCAGGTGCACGCGGAGCGGGTGATCGCGACGCAGTCGCGAATGATCGATTCGATGCTGGAAGGCGTCGCGCTCATCGACGAGCGAGGTGTGATCGATCTGACGAACCCCGCGTTCGATGAAATGTTCGGCTACGTGCGCGGTGAGCTGAACGGACGAGAGATGAGCACGCTCGCGGGCTGGCCGTTCGGACAGCGCGAGCGTTGGCAGATGCTGTCGCACGCGGGCAGCGGATCGATGACAGTGGAGTTCGACGCACGACGTCGCGACGGCGGTCATTTCGCTGCGGCGGGCGTGTTGTCGGGACTCGATATTTCCGGCCGTGCGCTCTGCCTGCTCGTGTTGCAGGACGTGAGCGAGCGCAAGCAGCTGGAACGTGCGGTGTTGCAGGCGGTCAATCGAGAGCAGTACCGCATCGGCAACGATCTGCACGATGGGTTGGGTCAGGAACTGACGGGTGTCGCGCTGATGCTGCGCGGGCTCGCCGGGCGATTGGCGACGGAATATCCGCCGATATTGCCGGAAATCGAGGGCATCACGCGTCTCGTGAACAACGCGATCGAGAGCACTCGCGCGTTGGCGCGCGGGCTTTCGCCCGTGAATCTCGAACGCGGAGGGCTGCAGGACGCGCTTGAAGGACTTTCGATGCACGCGACAGAACTTTATGGCGTGCCGACCGTCTTTACGCATCGTCTGGGCGGACAGAGCACGCTCGGTGCGGAGCTCGCGAACCACCTGTATCGCATTGCGCAGGAAGCAGTGCGCAACGCGGTTCGGCATGGAAAGGCGCGGTCAATACGACTGCACCTCACGACCGCGCGCGCTAAGGTGCGGCTGTCGATCACCGACGACGGCGTCGGCATGCCGGAGGGCGCGCTGGATGCGTCGGGAATGGGTTTGAAGATCATGTGTTATCGCGCCCGCATGCTTGGCGGGGATGTGAGCTTCGAGGAAGCGGAGCCGAGCGGTACGAAGGTCGTGTGCGAATGTCCGCTCGAAACCGCAGCGGGCGTACGTGTCGGCAAGGTTCGCAGATCGCGCGCGCCTCTCTAGCTTCCTCATCACCGATCGTGAGTGCACGACGGGATGTTCGATTTCGAGTTGAGTGATTGACCAAGCGTAGCTGCAGCCAAGGCTGCCACGCCTTTTCATGGAGTAATGCAATGAGCCTCGGGCCTACACTGTTCAAGACCGTTCACAAGCCGCCGACGAGCGTTCCGAAGGATCGCAAGCGCCGCGTGCTGATCGTCGACGACCATCCCATCGTGCGCCAGGGTCTGCGCCGCCTGATCGAGGCGGAAACGGATCTCGAAGTGTGCGGTGAAACCGAGACGGCTCGCGAAGCGAAGTCGCTGATCCGCGAACTCGAACCCGATGCCGTGATCGTCGATGTGTCGCTCAAGCAGGGCGACGGACTCGAACTCGTCAAGGACGCGCGCGCTCACTATCCGTCGCTGCCGCTGCTCGTGCTGTCGATGCACGACGAAGCGATCTACGCCGAGCGCATGCTGTCGGCTGGCGCGAACGGCTACATCATGAAGCAGGCCGCATCCGATCAGTTCCTGATCGCACTGCGTCGCGTGCTGGAAGGCGGCATCTACGTGAGCGAAGCCGTCGGCAACAGCATGATCGAGAAGTTCGCTTCGGGCGGCGCCTACATCTCCGCCAACCCGATCGACAGCCTGACGAACCGCGAACTGCAGGTTCTGCACATGATCGGCAAGGGTTTGTCCACGCGCCAGACCGCAGAAGCGCTCAATCTGAGCGTGAAAACCGTCGAATCGCACCGCCAGAGAATCAAGCGCAAGCTCTCTTTGCGGACCTCGGCACAGCTTATGCAATATGCCGTGAACTGGTACGCAGGCAGGGAGCCCGGCCCAAAGGCATGATGCCGGGCAGGATAGGGACGTAACTAAAGGGTAGCGGTGAGCTTCCTGCAATCAGTGCTCGAGCCGACTGTGATCGCAGGGATCATCGCGACCTTCCTGCTCATCGCCGTACCCGCCGTCTGCGCCATCCTCTGGCAACGACGGCGGGTACGTGATCTGCGAAGGGAACTCATCCGCGCCGGAATCACCATCCGCCGCGACAGCGCCATCGTCGAAGCGTCGGGCGAAGGCGTCCTCGAAGTCGACCACACCGAAGCGGTCCGGTACGCCAATCCAGCGGCCGTCAAGCTGCTCGGGTACCAGAGCCCCGACGAAGTCATCGGCAAGAACTACCGACAGCTCATCAACGATTCGGATGAGCGGTCGAGCCGGGTCGTGCGCCGCCGCAGCGGCACCACCGACATCATGACCGGCGTCGGCGCCATGCTCCGTCGCAAAGACGGCAAGCGTCGGCCCGTTGAATACCGCGTCGTCCCGATCACGCCTGAAAGCGGTCCCGGCGGGATGGTGCTGACGTTCCGCGACGTCAGCGAGCGCGTGCGCCTCGACAGCCTGCTTGGCGACATGCAGGCGACTGCACTCGTCGGCGGCTGGGAGATGGACGTTTCCACCCAGCGCATCTTCTGGACCGATTCCGTCTACGCGATTCACGACCTGCCGCTGGGCGCGCCGCTCGACGTCGAGCGCTGCCAGTCGTTCTTCGCGCCTGCCGATCGTGCCGAACTGAAGCGCGTGCTGGGCCACGTCGGAAGCACCGGTGAGATCACCACTCTGCAGCTGCCGCTAACCAGTGCGCGCGGCCGCAACATCTGGGTCCGGCTCATCGTGAAAGCCGATCGCCGCAACGGCGAGGCGATCCGACTGCATGGGACGATCCAGGACATCACCGATCGCGTCATCGCGGAACGCCAGGTCATCGAGACGCGCGACTTCTACGAACTGACACTCAACGCGATGCCTACGCTGGTCATGTACGTCAATCGCCAGCGTGTCATCACCTACGTCAACCAGGCGGTGGAAGAGTTTGCCAACCTGCCGCGTGCGCAATGCATCGGCCGTCTCCTGAACACGCTGTACACCCCGGAAGAGTACGCATTGATCGCCGGACACGTGGACGCCGCGCTGCGAGGCGAAGCAAATACGATCAAACACGGCACTGCCCGCAACGGTCGCGCACGCGACTGGCAGATGCATCTGGTGCCGGAATTCGCGCAGCGCGCGGACGGAGCGAAGGGCGACCCGCGGGGCTTCTTCGCGATCTCCTACGACCTGACCGAAATCAAACGTCTCGAAGCACGGCTGCTGCAGGCGCAGAAGATGGAGGCGATCGGCCAGCTCACTGGCGGCATCGCACACGACTTCAACAACCTGCTCGGTGTCGTACTCGGCAACCTGCAGCTCCTCGAGCGCGGCGTGGATGACAATCCGAATCTCGCACGCAAAGTCCACACCGCGATGCGCGCTGCGATGCGCGGTGCGGATCTCACGAGACGCCTGCTGGCGCTCGCGCGTCGTCAGATCCTCGACCCCAATGTCGTCGATCTGAATCGGCAGCTGACCGGGCTCGCCGATCTCATGCAGCGCACCCTGGGCGAGTCGATCGAAGTACGCATGGTGCAGGCGCACGACCTGTGGCACACCCGTGTCGATGCCGGCCAGTTCGAGAATGCGATCCTCAATCTCGCGATCAATGCACGCGATGCCATGCCTCGCGGCGGCCGGCTCACCGTGAAGACGCAGAACGTGCGTCTCGACGCCAGCTTCACGCGGACACATCCGCAGATCGAGCCGGGCGAATACGTATCGGTGAGCGTCAGCGACAACGGCGTGGGCATCGAGCCAGAAGTGCTGTCGCGCGTGTTCGAGCCGTTCTTCACGACCAAGGAATCAGGCAAGGGCAGCGGCCTCGGGCTTGCGATGGTGCACGGTTTCACAGAACAGGCCGGCGGTGTCGCCACGATCGCAAGCGAGCTCGGCCGCGGCACAACGGTGCAGCTGCTGTTGCCGCGCTGTCGCGAAGAACAGGTCGTTCGCGAAGACACGATCATCACGCGCATTGCGCCCACGGGAGATGAAACGATCCTGGTCGTCGAGGACGATGCGGACCTGCGCGACACGGTCGTGACTGCGCTGACCCAGTTCGGCTATCGCGCGCTCGCTGCACCGAATGCCGAACGTGCGCTCAACATTCTCAGCGGTTCCGAGCACATCGATCTGCTGTTCACCGACGTCATGATGCCCGGCGGGACGCTCGGTCCCGAGCTTGCGCGTCGCGCGCGCGAAATGCGCCCGAATATCGAAGTGCTGTTCACGACCGGTTATGCGGACAGCGCCGTGCTCAGCGGCGGCATTTCCGCAGCCGACGTGATCCACAAGCCCTACCGAAACGAAGAACTGGCCATGCGCGTGCGACATGTGCTCGACCGGGAGATCCGCGTTGCTTGACCTGGCCAACAAGCTGCTGGTGATCGACGATCAGCCAGACCTGTGCGAATTCATCTCCGAGGCCGCCGCGGCGATGGGATTCGAAGCGCTGGCAGTCACCGATCCGGACGCGTTCCGACGGGCCGTCCAGGATTTCCAGCCCACTGTCGTGGTGCTCGATCTGCAGATGCCTGGTGCCGACGGCATCGAGTTGCTCCGCTATCTCGGCGAGCGCGGCAGCAAGGCGCATGTTCTCGTTGCCAGCGGCATGGATCAGCGCGTTCTCGCGACGGCCCAGCAGCTCGGCAAGGCGCAGGGCCTGAACATGCTCGGTGCGCTGCAGAAGCCGATCATGCTCGGCGACCTCGAAGCGACCCTGCGTCGCTGCCTGCGCAGCGACACGCCGGTAACGCTCGCTGCACTGACCAGCGCGCTCGATCAGCGGCAGATCTCCGTTCACTACCAGCCCAAAGCGACGCGAGTGGCGCCGGGCAGCTGGATCGTCGAAGGCGTCGAAGCGCTCGCTCGCTGGGAGCATCCGACGCTAGGCATGATTTCACCCGTGCGGTTCATTCCGCTCGCCGAACGCAACGGGCTGATCAAGAAGCTCACCGAACAGGTGCTGGAGGTGTCGCTCGCGCAATGCCGCGAATGGGACGCCGCCGGCTTGCACCTGTCCGTGGCCGTGAATCTTTCCCCGCAGCTGCTGAACGATCTCGCGTTCCCCGACCAGGTCGCGCGGATGGCCGCGCAGATCGGTGCGGACCCGCGCCGCATCATTTTCGAAGTGACTGAAAGCGCGGCGATGTTCGATCCGGGCACGACGATGGATGTGCTCACGCGCATGCGCGTCAAGAATTTCGGCCTGTCGATCGACGACTTCGGCACCGGCTATTCCTCGCTGAAGCAGCTGTATCTCATGCCGTTCAGCGAACTGAAGATCGATACCTCCTTCGTGCGCGACGTCTTCGCTCACGAGGACGCCCGGACCATGGTCGAAACCATGATCCTGCTGGCGCACAAGCTCCGCCTGACCGCCTGCGCCGAGGGGGTCGAAACCCAGGAGATCCTCGACTTCCTGGACTCCGTCGGCTGCGACCGCGCCCAGGGCTACTTCATCGGCCGCCCCATGCCGGGCCAGGCCCTCGAAGAGGCGGTAAAGGCGTGGAATGCGCGCTACAAGACGGCCTGAAGCGGCTCTGGTCACGGGCGCCAATCCCCTATCCTGTCCCAGCTAGCCAGCTAGCCAGCTAGCCAGCTAGCCAGCTAGCCCGATCCGTCATTTCCGCTTTCGCGGGAATGACAGATTCCCACGCAGGATCTCGCCCGATCGCTTTCCAACCTTCCGCCTCCCCCCCGCATCCAATCAACGAATTGCGATGAAATCAGATGCGGGCATGGAACCAGACGTGGTGAGGCAACAGTGTTATCCGGCGCCGCCAAAAGGGCCGACAATCCGGTGATGATGAACGCTGATCGCCCCACCCTCTCGGACACGGCGCTGGTCGAGGCTGCCCGTGGCGGAGACATGCGTTCGTTCGAGCGGCTGTACCGGCTGCATTCGAGCCGCATCATGGGCATCTGCCTGCGCATGTGTCGCCGGCGCGATGTCGCGGAGGACTGCGTCCAGCTGACGTTCGTGCGGGCGTGGCGCAACCTGGGGGCATTCGAAGGACGCAGTGCATTCAGCACCTGGTTGCATCGCATCGCGGTGAACGAGGTGCTGACGTATGCCCGGAATCACGGCACCCGCACCGAGACGAGCGATGAGGATGTCGAGGAGGCCGCGGAAAGCGGGCTGGGTGGTGGCGGAGAGTTCGATGCAGGCGAAGTGGTGGACGTGGAGCGGGCGATAGCGGGCCTTCCCGAGGGCGCTCGACACGTTCTGGTGCTGCAAGCCGTGTATGGCTACAGCCACGAGGAAGTCGCGGACATGCTTGGAATCGCGATCGGCACGTGCAAGGCCCAGTTGCACAGAGGGCGGAAGTTGCTGCGTGAAAGAATGGGCATGGAAGAAGCGGATAGCGGTTAGCTGTTGGCGATTGGCGAGAGTTCAGAGAAGAGACAGAGAGCAGACAGATTCAGAGAAGCAGTCATGAGCGGCAATTCCACAAACAGACCTGGTCACGATCCCCTCGATCGTGCGCTCGCCTCGCTGCCGAGGGATGTGGCGCCGTCGCGGGATCTGTGGGCGGGGATTCGTGCGGACATCGAGGCGACCACGCCTGCGGCGGCACCGGCTCCTGCCGCGGCGCCTTCGTATCGCTGGATGCGGCTTGCCGCCGGCTTCCTGCTCGTGATCGCATCGTCGGTGACGACCTATGTCATTACTCAGCGGTCCGCCGAACAGAAGATCGCCGTAGTGCGGGATTCGCTGCAGGAGCAGTTGCGCAAGGCTCCGAGCGTGGACGTGAAGCAGGTCAGCTTCGGCGGGCAGGCCTTGCTCGGCGCGGAGTACATGCGTGCACGCGATGCACTCGATGCGGAGTTCCAGCGGCAGGTAGCGACGTTGCCGCCGGTCGCGCGGGCGAAACTCGAACGCAATCTCGCGGATCTGCGTCGTACAGCCAGTGAGATCTCGGCGACGCTCGCCGAGTACCCGAATCATCCGTTGCTGCAGGAACTGCTGCTGTCGACGTACCAGAACGAATTGGCGTTGCTCGCGAGCGTGTCGCACGTGAGCGTTCCGACCTTGAATCAACCCGAGACTCGTCTATGAGATCGATGGCTTCTTCACTCCGACTCACGCTCGTCATTGCGGCGCTCTGCGCGGGCAATGCGGCGATCGCCGAGACCGTCGAACGGACCGTTCCGGCCGACCTGCGCGGCGAAGTCGAAATCATCAATACGAGCGGCGATGTGCAGGTTCGCGGCTGGGATCGCGCGGAAGTGCAGATCCACGCCGACCTGGACGACGAGACTGAAAAGCTCGATGTCCAGAGCAGCCAGGGGCGCACGACGATCAACGTCATTCGCCGCGGCCGCAACAACAGCGGATCGAGCGACCTGATCGTCGAAGTCCCCCGCGACAGCACACTGCTGGTGAAAACCGTAAGTGCCGACCAGACCATCTCCGACGTGCGCGGTGTGCAGCGCCTGCAGGCAGTGAGCGGATCGATCAGCACCCGGGTGTGGGGCGAGGAAATCACCGTTCGCACGATCAGCGGCGATGTGATCGTCGCGGGTCACGGGACGACCAGCCGGACTGCCGTGAACACGGTGAGCGGCGACGTGAATCTCTCCGATGTTTCCGGTGAGCTGAACGTGGAGACCGTGACCGGCGACATGCAGATCCGCATGCCGACGCTCAGCCGGGGCCGGATCCAGACCACCAACGGCAATCTGAATCTGCACGCGATGCTGAGTGCCGATGCGCGCCTGGAAGCCGAAGCGATCAACGGCGACCTGAGCTTCATGCTCAAGCAGCCGGTCAATGTCGAATTCGATGTCGAGACCTTCAACGGCGAGATCGACAACTGCTTCGGGCCGAAGTCGGTGCGCACGCGCGAGTTCGCGCCTGGCAATGCCCTGCGGTTCAAGGAAGGCAACGGCAGCGCCCGCGTCCGAGTGAAGACGCTGAACGGGGGCGTGGAGATCTGTAAGTAGAACGAAGGCAAGCGCCATTTCCCGGCTGCGCGGGATGACGGGGATGCCCCGCAATTGGCCTTTGCAGCGCGGTACAGTACGATGCGGCCCGCATGGTCGCGCCCGTCAACAGTGCCGAACACAAACCCCCCACCCAGTGGCGCATCCTTCTCGTCGATGACGAGCCAACACAGCGCCTGATCGTTGCCCGGCTGCTCAAACGGGCGGGTTACGAGGTCGATACGGCCGGGAACGGCGTGGAAGCGCTGGCCAAGCTCGAGACCGGGGATTTCCAGCTCCTGATCACGGACTGGGAAATGCCGGAGATGGACGGCATCGCCCTGTGCAGCGCCCTGCGCAAATCGGAAACCCAGGGTTATATCTACACGATCCTCCTGACGGCCCGCGATTCCATCGAGAACGTCGTGGCTGGCCTGCAATCGGGCGCGGACGACTATCTCACCAAGCCTGTGATCGAGCCCGAGCTCATCGCGCGACTGACGACGGGCAAGCGCATCGTGACGCTGGAACGCTCTTTGCGTGCGGCGATGGAAGAGAACCGTCGGATCTCGATTACCGATCCGCTGACGGGTGCCTACAACCGCCGCTACCTCATGGAACAGCTGCCGCGCGAGATCGATCGCTCGGCCCGCTACGGCCGGGAACTGGCCGTGATCATGTGCGACGTCGACCACTTCAAGCGCATCAACGATACCCACGGCCATCTCGTCGGTGACGAAGTGCTCAAGTGGTTCGTTACGCAGCTTCAGACCGGTGTGCGTTCCGCGGACTGGATCGCGCGTTACGGCGGCGAGGAATTCGTGATCGTGCTGCCCGAGACCAACGTGGTCAATGCGAAGACTGCAGCCAATCATCTGCGCGAGCAGATCGCCACGACGCCGTGTCCTGCGTCTGTAGGTGAAATCCCGATAACGGCGAGCTTCGGCGTCTCAGGCTGGAAGGCGATACCGCCGCAGGGCGCGACGCTGGACGCGCTGATCGCCGCTTGTGATGCCGGCGTCTATGCCAGCAAGTCCGCGGGACGCGACCGCGTGACGATGGAAGCGATGGACTAGCGCGATTAAGCGGAGCGCGCCCCACGCGTCTCGCTCGTCTGCGCATGCAGGAACTGCGCAGCCCGCTGGAACTCCAGATCCAGACTCAACACCAGATCCTTCAGCCGCGGCTGATCGAGGCTGACCGCATTGGTCTCCAGCTCGAACGCCAGTACGCGCAGCGGTTCCGCATAGATGTTGGCACTTGCGCCCTTCAGCTTGTGCGCGGCGCGGGTGAGCGCGCTGCGATCAAGGCTCGTCAATGCTGCGTGGATTTCGAGCAGCACCTGTTCGCCGCTCGAGATGAAGGTCGATGCGAGTTCCTGGGCGAACTCGGGATCGCCCGCGGTGAGCTCGTGCAGGCGCGCAAGCTCCACAGGAACGTTCTCGTTACTCACCGGGGTGGTCTCCGTGGCTGCGGCGTCCGGTGCGACGCCGAGGCCGTATCGTTCGAGCGTTTCATGAAGGCGTGCGATTTCCAGCGGCTTCGACAGGAAGCCGTTCATGCCTGCTTCCAGGCAGCGTTCGAGCTGACCGGACATGGCATTCGCGGTCAGCGCCACGATCGGCGTTGCGCGCTGATTGAGTTCCTTCTCGGCCTCGCGAATGCGCCGCGTCGCCGTGAGGCCGTCCATCACCGGCATCTGCAGGTCCATCAGCACGATGTCGAAGCGGCCGTCGCGCCAGGCCTTGACGCCTTCGGCGCCATTGTCGGCGACGCGGACCTTGCAGCCCATCCGTTCGAGGAAGCGTACCGCGACTTTCTGGTTGACCGCGTTGTCCTCGACCAGGAGCACGTGACCCTGATAGCGCTTGGTTTTCTCGTTGCTCGTGAGCGTGCCGCGAGTGACGATCGGCTGGCTGCGCATGTGCCACTCCTTCGCATCACGCGAAAGCACGCGATCCATGCATTCGAACAGCTCGCGGGCGCGAATCGGCTTGGTGAGATAGCCGGCGAAACCGAGCGACGCGAAGCGCTTCATGTCGCCATGCCGGTCGAGCGAGGTGAGCACGATGATGCGGGCCTGCGACAACGACTCGTCCTGGTTGATGCGTTCGCCGAGCGTCGCGCCGTCCATGTCCTGCATGCGGTTGTCGACCAGCACGACTTCGAACGGATGATCGTCGTTCGACGCCATGCGCATCAGGCGCAGCGCTTCCTCGCCGCCGCCGGCGAGGCTGACTTCGTAACCTGCGTGCATGAGCTGGCCTGCGAGCACGCGTCGATTGGTTTCCTGATCGTCGACCACGAGCACGCGACGGCCGAGGCGCTCGAGGTCGATCGGCACCGTCATGGTCGGTTCGTCCGCCTGTTCGAGCGGGAGCACGAACCAGAAGACCGAGCCCTTGCCGAGCTCGCTTTCGACGCCGACTTCGCCGCCCATCATCTCGACGAGCCGGCGCACGATCGACAGCCCCAGCCCCGTGCCGCCGAAGTGGCGCGTGGTGGAGGAGTCCGCCTGCACGAACGGCTGGAACAGTGACTTGAGCGTCTCGGGCGCGATGCCGATGCCCGTATCGCGGACTTCGAACTGGACCAGCACTTTGCCGTCGCGGCGGCCGACGAGGCACACCTCGATGACGATCTCGCCCTGACGCGTGAACTTGATCGCGTTGCCGACGAGATTGATCAGGCACTGGCGCAGCCGCTGCGGATCGCCGATGACGCGCGACGGCACCTGCGGATGAACGTGCACGACGAGCTCGAGGTTACGTGCCGCGGCCTGGAAAGCCATCGCGCCGCCGACATCTTCCACGTTCGCGCGCAGGTCGAGCTCGATCGTTTCGATATCGAGCTTGCCGGCCTCGATCTTGGAGAAGTCGAGGATGTCGTTGATGACGATCAGCAGCGAATCGGCGCTGCCGCGGATGGTCTCTGCGTAGTCGCGCTGGGTACGGTCGAGCGGCGTCTCGAGCAGCAGGCCCGTCATGCCGATGATGCCGTTCATCGGCGTGCGGATCTCATGGCTGACATTCGCCAGGAATTCGCTCTTCGCGCGATTGGCGGACTCGGCGGCGGCGGTGGCGCGCACGAGCTCGTCGCGTGCCTGTCGCGCTTCCGTCACATCCTGCAATGAGCCCGACAGACGCTGAGCCAGCCCATCCGCGCTCTTCTCCGCGCGTGCGCGCGCCCGGTACCAGCGATAGGAACCCTCACGCGTGCGCAACCGGACTTCCACGTCGTAGGGTTCGTTGCGCTCGAGATGTGCCTGCGTCGCCTGAGCTACGACGTCCTTGTCCAGCGGATGCAGATGTTCGTTGAGGAAGTTCGTGTTGTTGGCGAACTCTTCCGGGTGATATCCGAGCAACTGAGCCAGTCGCGGCGAAGACCACGAGGTGCCGTCGCTGGCCATTTCCCACAAGCCGTCCTGCGTACCCGCGATTGCACGCTCGAAGCGCTGCTGCGCCTCCTGGAGCGCATCTTCCGCGAGCTTCTGCTCGTGGATGTCCTGGATCGATCCGGACATACGGCGCGGCTCACCCTGTGCGTCGCGTTCCGTGCTGCCGCGCGTGCGGATCCAGCGATACTCGCCGGACGCAGTCCGCAGGCGGTGATCGACGACGTACGGTGTGCCCGCGACGAGGTGATTCCTCAGAATTCGACGGCTGAGCTCGATGTCGTCGGGATGCAGGTAATGCTGCTCGACTTCCATGACGTTGCGCGGAAGCGCGCCGTCTTCGTAGCCGAGCAGGGCGTGATAGCTCTTCGACATCCACAGCATGCTCGACGAGATGTCGAACTCCCAGTGACCCTCGGAGCTCGACAGCGAGGCGCGTTCCAGCCGGCGTTCGGCATCGTGAAGCTGCTGCGCCTGTTGCTGCAGTTTTTCCGAAGCCTCGACTTCGCGCGTGACGTCCCAGGACGCGCCGAGCAGGCTCACGGGCTGGCCCTGCTCGTCGAAGATGAGCTTCGCGTAGTTCTGGACGTGCACGGTGTGTCCGGACGGGCCGATCGCCCGGTAGCGATAGGACATGCGGTCGGTCTGGGCCGCGATCGCCTTGCGGATGGCGTTCGCCGCCACGTCCTGATCGTCCGGATGCGTGACGCGGAACAGCTGGTCGACGCTGAGCGTCGTCAGGGCATCCGAGGACACCAGGGACGGGATGGGATTCTCGACCCACAGGAATTCGCGCGTACGCAGGTCGAGCTGCCACGAGCTGATGTCGGCCACCTGTGTGGCGATGCTGAGGCGATCGAGCAGCATGCGCTCGTGCGCGGCTTGCTCTTCGAGCTGCTTGGCGGCCTCGACCTCACGCGTGACGTCCCAGGTGACGCCGAGCAGGCGGGTGACCCGACCCGCTTCATTGAGGACGAGGCGAGCGCTGACCTGAGCATACAACGCGCGTCCGTCGATCGTTCTCGAGCGGTAGCGATACGAGAGGCGTTCCTGACGTTGCGCCACAGCCTGCTGCACCGCTTGAACGAACAGGCCACGATCTTCCGCGTGCAGGAGCGCCGCAAACGATTCCAGCGAATCGTCCTCCGGCATCAGCGCACCTTCGAGCGGATTCTCGATCCAGAGGAAGCGACGCTGCTCGAGATCGATTTCCCACGAGCTGATGCCGGCGGCCTGGGTCGCGATGTTGAGTCTGTCCAGCAGCAGACGTTCCTGCTCGGCCTGGCGCTGCAGCAGGTCGTTCGTCTGCACTTCGTTCGTGATGTCGATCGTCGAGCCAAGCAGGCGGATCGCCTGTCCGTCGCCGTCGCGGATGATGCGAACGTGCGATTGCATGTGCCGCACGAGGCCATCGGGTCGCATCAGTCGATATCGGTACGAATAGCTCGGCCGGTTCTCCGCGATCGCGCGACGACCCGTCTCGATGAGGTCCGCCCGATCGTCGGGATGCATCATGCGCGTGAGCGCTTCGCCATACTCCGCGATCGGCAGATCCGCGAGTCCGAAAGCCGAGATGCGATTCTCCGCCCAGACGAAACGGCCGGTGCGCGCATCGATCTCCCACGGCGAGAAGCCCGCGGTCTGCAGTGCTGCGTTGAATCGCTCGACGACCGTGCGCAGGTCGCCCGCATGTTCCTCCATCTGCAACGCGCGGACTGTATCGTCAGTGACGTCCCAGGTGACGCCGAGCACGCGCTGCGGCGGTTTCCCGCCTTCGCGCAGCGCCCGCACGTGGGTCTGCATGTAGCGTTCTTCGCCGTCGCCGCGGCGGATGCGATAGCGAACCGATGAAACACTGCCGGTTTCGTCGGCCACAGCTGCGTCCACAGCGGCCTGCACGGAAGCCCGGTCCTCCTCGAGCACCATTTCGAGCAGCACACGTGCATCGGTCGAGGGCGGAGCGCGGAACAGGGACCAGAGATGTTCGTCGATCGAGAGTTCGCGGGTCGTCAGGTCCAGGCCCCAGGTCGCGAGGCCCGCGGTCCGGGTCGTCAGGTGAAGCCGCTCGAGCAGATCGCGCCGTTCCTGTGAGCCCGCTGCAGGTGTCGCAGCTTCATTTCTGCGGTTTTTCCCGAGGCGCAGAAAGGCAGGCGCGAGTCTCGCGAGTGCGAAACCTCCGAGCACCCCGCCCAGGACATACAGCAGCGTTGTCACGATGCGGCCCCGGAGCGGATACGGGGAAGGCCCCTGCTAGAATCGGCCGCTCCACGGCGCGGTCGTACGCGATGCGCCGACGCGGTCCGCTGACATGAGGAAGAGCGATGCGGGTACTGAAGATTGCTGGCTACGTTCTCGGCGCGCTGGTGGCGCTCGTCATCGTGCTCGTCGTGTGCGTCATGCTGTTCGTCGATCCGAACGACTATCGCGACGACATCTCGGCTGCCGTTGAAAGCCGGACCGGACGCAAACTCGCGCTGACGGGCGACCTCAAGCTGTCCGTGTTTCCCTGGGTCGCGCTCGAGACGGGCGCGGCCACATTGAGCGATGCGCCCGGCTTCGGCGATGAGCCCTTCGTTTCGATCGACGGCGCGCGTGTCAGCGTGCGGCTGCTGCCTCTGCTGCGCGGACGTCTCGAGGTCGGCAAGATCAGACTCGATGGCGCGCGGATTCGTCTCATCACGGACGAGCAGGGACGCGACAACTGGGCGGATCTCGGCAAGCGCGACGAAGCGCAGCAGCAGGCCGAGACGGGCAGCGGCGAGCTGCCGACGATCGCCGGTCTCGAGATCACGAACTCGTCCGTCACGATGGAAGACCGGAAGGAGAAGTCGCGGCGCGTCGTGCGCGATTTCAACCTGGAAACGGGGCGACTGGCCTCCGGCGAGCCGTTCGATCTGAAGACCGGCTTCGTGCTCGATCAGGACGCCTCGCTGTCGGTCAAAGTGCATGTCGCGACCACTGTTACCGCGGATCTGGAAAGCAATACGCATCGCCTCGCCGACCCTCAGATCGACATGACGGTGCAGGGTCAGGGATATCCCCCCGAGGGCATACCGGTGCAGCTCCGCGCGCGGTCCCTCTCTGCAGATATCGGTCACGGCGTGCACCAACTTGACGGTCTGACCCTGGCGACGACCTGGAAAGGTGACGGATTTCCTGCGGCAGGAGTGCCGGTCTCGGTGCAGGCGCAGCAATTGCTCGCGAACCTGGAGACGCAGACGCTCGATTTGACAGAATTCAGTGCCGAGATCGCCGGCGCAAAGCTGACCGGGAGCCTGCAGGGCAGGGAGATCCTGGACGCACCCCAGCTGCGCGGACCGATGCGTCTCGACCGCATTTCCCCGCGGGAATGGCTGCCGAAGCTTGGTATCGAACTGCCGGCAACCGCTGATCCCGCGGTTTTCAGCCAGCTCAGCTTCTCCGGCAATGTCGTTGCGACGAAGGACTCGGCGGGCCTCGAGGACGTCCAGCTCACGCTCGACGACACCACCGCCAGGGGCCAGGTCGGCATCGCCAATTTCGAGGCGAAGGCGCTGCGCTTCGATCTCGATATCGATCGCATCAATGCCGATCGCTATCTCGCGCCCAAGTCCGCGGAGGCTGCGAAACCGGACAAGGAAGAGAAGTCACCCCCGACGGAGATTCCCATCGAGATGCTGCGCACGCTGAATGCTCGCGGCCAGCTGCGAATCGCAGAGGCGATCTTCTCTGGCGTGAAGTTTTCGAAGCTGCGTCTCGGCGTGAATGCTCGCGACGGGAAGGTCCGCCTGCATCCCGCGGAAGCCGCAATGTATGGCGGCACCTACAGCGGCGACATCGGCATCGAAGCGGGCAAGGATTCGGCCCGCGTGAACTTCAGCGAGCAGGTCAACAGCGTCGCGTTCGCGCCGTTGCTGAAGGATATGTTCGAAAGCGAGCGCTTCTCAGGTAAAGGCAGCGCGACGTTCAAGGGCAGCGCTTCCGGCCGCAATACCGACGACCTGATGAAGACGCTGGACGGAACGATCGATTTCAACATTGCCGAAGGGGCTCTCGAAGGCGCCGATCTCTGGTACGAAATCCGCCGTGCGCGGGCTGTGCTCAAGCAGGAAGCCGTTCCCGAGCGCTCGGGCCCGGCCCGCACGACGTTCGACGCGCTGCGCGGCACCGGGGTTTTCAAGGATGGCGTCATGTCGAACAACGACCTCGATGTGTCCATGCAGTACCTCAGAATCGGTGGCAAGGGCACGCTCGATCTGCCGAAGAGCACGCTCGACTACCAGCTCATGGCGACCGTGCTGAAGATTCCGAAGGAAGGCGCGGACACAGCCCATATGCAGGATCTGGTCGACGCCCAGATTCCCGTGAAAGTTACCGGCAAGCTGGACGATCCGAAGGTCCGTCCCGACATCCAGGGCTACGTGAAAGGCCGGGTGAAGGAGGAACTGAAAAAGGAAGAGGAGAAACTCAAGGAGAAGCTCGGGGACAAGTTGAAGGATCTGTTTACCAGATGAGCGATCGGGTGACCGGGTGACGACGGTGACGACGCAAGAGAAGAGTCGGCGCAGTGGCTGGTTCTGGTGTAGCGCCGCGTCACTGCTGCTGCCGGCGGCAGCTGCCGCCCTCGACATCGAGCTTTCGCAGGCCACGTACGTCGACAAGCACTACCAGTACGAGCTCGTTGCGCTGATCGATGCGCCGGTCGATCGCGTGCAGGCAGTCCTTCGTGATTTCACGAGCTATACGCAGCTCGATCCACGCATCCTCGAAGCGAAGGTCATCGATCGCCCCGCGGCGTATGTAACGACACTGGAGACGGTAGTGCGCGCGTGCTTCGGGCCGTTCTGCCGCAATGTGAAACGGATCGAGCGAGTCGAGGAATCGCCCCTGGAACTGGTCGCGAGAGCCGATCCGTCGCGCAGCGATGTAAAGTTCGGCGAGACGCGCATGATGCTGTCAGTGACGGACGGGCGGACTCGGGTGAGCTATCGCACGAGTATCGTTCCTGACTTCTGGATTCCCGCCTTTGCGGGCCGGCGCTGGCTGCTCGAGACACTCGAGGATGGCACCATCGATCTCTTTCGCGGCGTGGAAGCGAGAGCGAAAGTCGACTCGCATCAAGGTCATTGATTCATGTCCGAAGCTATCCGCACCCTCGCGCCGAACCTGCTCGCCTGGTTCGACCGTGCCGGTCGCAAACATCTGCCGTGGCAACGCGACACGACGCCCTATCGGGTCTGGGTGTCGGAGATCATGTTGCAGCAGACCCAGGTCGCGACCGTGATTCCTTACTACGAGCGCTTCATGGAGCGCTTTCCAGATGTGCGCGCACTGGCCGCCGCGCCGATCGACGAAGTACTGCATCTGTGGACCGGGCTCGGCTACTACGCTCGCGCACGCAATCTGCATCGCGCGGCGCAAACGATCGCCCAGGGGTTCAGCGGCGAGTTTCCTTCGACGCTGGACGAGGTTCAGGCACTGCCCGGCATCGGCCGGTCCACCGCAGGCGCGATCCTGGCGCTGTCGCGTGCGCAGCGCCACCCTATCCTCGACGGCAACGTGAAGCGCGTGCTGACGCGCTATTTCGGGATCGAAGGATTTCCTGGCGAGCAGAAGATCGAGCGCGAACTGTGGCGACTCGCCGATCTGTGCACGCCAGCCGGTCGCGTCGCGAACTACACACAGGCGATCATGGATCTTGGCGCGACGCTTTGCGTGCGCTCACGACCGCTGTGCACGATGTGTCCTCTGCAGGCGCATTGCGTTGCGCGCATCGAGCATCGGCAATCTTCATTACCGACGCCGAAGCCGAAGAAGGCGCGTCCGCAGCGTGTCGCCTACGCCGTCATCGCGATGGATGACCAGGGCGCGGTTCTGCTCGAGCGTCGCCCGCCCACGGGCATCTGGGGAGGTCTCTGGACGTTCCCGCAGTTCGACGAGCCCGAAGGTGCGCAGAGCCATGCAGTCGGCCTCGGCATGCTGCATGAACGAGGGACCTCGCTCGCGGCCTATCACCATTCGTTCACGCACTTCGATCTGACGCTGCATCCGATTCTCGTGCGGGCGCGCCCAGTGTCGCGAGACATCGCCGACGGCGATCATCATCTCTGGTATGACCCGAAACAGCCTGCAAGAATCGGCCTCGCAAAGCCCGCGGTCGATCTCATCGAGATGCTCGCGCGAGCGCAACCCGAATGACCAAAGACGAAATCCTGAGATTTCAGCCGCCCGTCGCCGAGTTGCTCGGGCGCGAAGTGCTGAGCGTCGATTCGCAGAACGGCGGCGCCAGACTGGGTTTTACGGCCCGGCCCGACTTCGCAAATCGTCATGGAACGGTGCAGGGCGGGCTCCTTGCCGCGATGCTCGATTCTGCTACGGCACTTGCGCTCTACACAGTGCTGCCAGCCGACCAGACGGCAGTGACGGTGAATCTCAACGTGACGTTCGTGAAGCCGGGCCGCATCGGTGCCTTCGTCGCGACGAGCAAGCTCGTCACGCGGGATCATCGCTACGGCGAAACCTCGGGCGAGTTGCACGACAGCGAGGGCGTGCTCGTCGCCACTGCAACCGCGAAGTTACGCATCGTTCCGCGCAAAGCGCGAGCGCACGCGGGCATCGCGGAGGAATAGATGCAGCCCGACGCGCTATTGTGATTAACTTCCGCCATGGCAAGAACGGTGAAATGCGTGCTGCTCGGCGTCGAAGCGGAAGGCCTCGACAAACCGCCCTATCCAGGCGAACTCGGTCAGCGCATCTACGAGAATGTGTCGAAGGAAGCGTGGCAGCGCTGGGTCAAGCACCAGACGATGCTGATCAACGAGTACCGCCTCTCGCCGATCGAACCGAAGGCGCGGAAGTTCCTGGTCGCTGAGATGGAGAAGTTCTTCTTCGGTGACGGATCGGAGAAGCCGACGGAATACGTGCCGGAAGGGCAGTAGCGGTCATTCCCGCTTGCGCGGGAATCACGAGAGTCTCAACGATTCGCGGCCATCGCCGGCGAGGCCGCCATTCCACGCAGCACCTCGCACACCCGCGAAAATTCCTGCGCGATGCGCTCGAGGTCCTGACCCCAGGCGCCACCGACGCCCGACTTGGCGCGCGATTCCATCGTCTGCGCCATGTTGGCGAGTTCTTCGATGTGCAGGTTGCCCGCGGCACCCTTGAGCTTGTGGGCAGCGCGGGCGAGTGCCTGAAGATCTCCGGCACGCGCGGCGGTTCGCATTTCCTGCAGAGTTTCCTCGGCGCCCAGCATGAAGGTCGTCACCAGTTCGGCGGCGAACTCCGCATCGCCATCGGCGATCTCGTTCAGGCGCGTTCGCATCGACACTTCGCCAGTGCCAGCAGGGGCGGGGGTCTCGAGTATCTGCTCTTCGCGGGCCACTGCGGTCATGAAGCGATCCAGTACATCCTGCAGGCGCGTGATATCGAGCGGCTTGGTCAGGTAATCGTCCATGCCGGCCTCGAGGCAACGCTCGAGCTGCCCCATCATCGCGTTCGCCGTCAAAGCGACGATCGGAGTGCGCGCTGCGTCCGCTTCGATCTCGCGGATGCGACGCGTGGCTTCGAGCCCGTCCATGACAGGCATCTGCATGTCCATCAGCACGAAGGCCCACGAGTCCTTGCGGTAGGCATCGACGGCCTGCTGGCCATCGCCGACGACGTGGACGTCGCACCCCAGGCGTTCGAGGAAGCGCCGGGCGACGCGTTGATTGATGGCGTTGTCTTCGACCAGCAGCACCTTGCCGCTGTAGCGACGCGGCACCTCGTTTGCGATCAGCGTGCCGCGCGTGATGATCGGCTGGCTGCGCATGTGCCAGTCCTGCGCATCGCGTGCGAGCGATTTCTCGAGACACTCGAGGAGTTCGCGCGTGCGTACGGGCTTCGTGAGATAGGCTGAGAAGCCGATGTTCGCGAATTTCTGGATATCGCCCGAGCGATCGAGCGAGGTCAGCAGGACGAGGCGTGCCGGAGGGATCGACCGGTCGTTGACGATCTCCTGGCCGAGCATCGCGCCGTCCATGTCGGGCATGTGATAGTCGAGCACCACGACATCGAACGGCACAGTCTGGGGATCACGCAGCACAGCGAGCGCGCGAGCAGCGGATTCCGCCGCATCGACGTCGTAGCCGGCGTGATGGAGCTGCGCCGAAAGAACGCGGCGATTGGTCTCGTTGTCGTCGACGAGCAGAACCCGCTTGCCACGAGGCATCACCGGCTCGTGATTCTCGTCGCTGCTCATCGACGCTGAATCGAGCGGCAGCGTGAACCAGAAGGCAGAACCCTTGCCGACCTCGCTGTGCGCGCCGACCTGACCGCCCATCATTTCGACGAGCTTGCGCACGATCGACAGGCCGAGACCAGTGCCGCCGAAGCGACGCGTCGTCGATGAGTCCGCCTGCGTGAACGGCTGGAAGAGCTTCGCGAGCGTTTCGGGCGGGACACCGATGCCCGTGTCGCGGACTTCGAAATGCACGAGCGACCGGCCGCTCTGGCGCCCGAGCGAACACACTTCGAGCACGACCTCGCCGCTCTGGGTGAACTTGATCGCGTTGCCGACGAGGTTGAGCAGACACTGGCGGATGCGCTGCGGATCGCCGATCACGTGCTGGGGCACTTCCGGCCGGACATTGACGACGAGCTCGAGGCCCTTGGCCGCGGCCTGGAATGCCATCAGCGAGCCGACTTCGTCCACGTTCAGGCCGAGATCGAGATCGATGTTCTCGATGTCGAGCTTGCCGGCCTCGATCTTCGAGAAATCGAGGATATCGTTGAGGATCGTCAGCAGCGAGTCGGCGCTGGCGCGGATCGTTTCCGCATAGTCGCGCTGCACGCGATCGAGATTGGTATCGAGCAGCAGCCCGGTCATGCCGATCACGCCGTTCATCGGCGTGCGAATCTCGTGGCTCATCGTCGCGAGGAACGTGCTCTTCGCGCGGCTTGCGGCCTCTGCATCTTCGGTCGCGCGTACCAGGGCTTCGCGGGCGGTACGGGCTTCGGTGATGTCGAACATCGAGCCCGACAGCAAGGTCGGCCGGCCGATCTCGTCGCGCTGCGCCGTCGCGCGGCTGCGGATCCAGACGACGCGGCCATCCTTGCAGACGAGCCGGTACTCGATGTCGAACGGCGCGTGTTCGCGGAAATGCCTGCGCGTGACTTCGTCCATCAATGCCCGGTCGTCCGCGTGCATCATGGCGTAGAGCGACTGCACCGTCTTGGGCAGTTCGCCGTCCTCGTAGCCGGTGAGCTCGTAGAAGCGCGGCGATACCCAGCAGTTTCCGCTGCGGGCATCGATCTCGAACAAGATATCGGTCGTGCCGGAGACGGCGCGCTGCAATCGCGCTTGCACTTCGCGGAGCTGTTCGGTCTGGCGTGCAATCTCCTCGAACGCCTCTTCTTCGCGCGTGACTTCCCAGTCGACGCCGAGCACGCCCAGCAGCGTGCCGCTGCGATTGCGCATCAGGCGGCCATGGAACTGGAAGTGCTGGATGCGACCGTCGGTGTGCAGCACGCGATAGCGATGCTGAATGCGGTCGTCCCCGCCGGGCAGCGACTTCAATGCATAGACGAAAACAGCTTTGTAGGCAGGCCGATCTTCGGGGTGGACGAGGCTGTTCGCGTAGTCGTTGCCCGTGAACCGCGTAGCGCCGCCGATACGCTGCACGAAAGGACTGTCTTCCGACACCGTGACGGTATCGCTGCGGACGTCCCAGTGCCACATGGAGATGCCGGCGGCCTGGTTCGCCATTGTCATGCGTTCGGCGGTACTGCGTCGCTCGTTCTCCGCAGTCTCCGCACGCTGCAGCGCGACCCTCAGTTCTTCAGTCTCGTGCTTGGACTGCGCAGCCTCTGCCAGCGCGATCGCTTCGGCGCGCGACTTGCGCATGTGGGCGCTGCCATACAAGGCGGTCACGAGGATCGCGAAGACGGTGACTGAGTGATGCTCGAAGTAGGCCCAGGAACTGCCGTCGTAGCTGGAGGCGATCGGCGCTGCGAAAAGCAGAACGCAACCGAGAGCCGCAACGACATTCACGTGCCAGGCGCGATTCGACGAGAGGCTCAGCGTGACTGCGAGCACGTAGCCGATGCCGACCACGGCATCCATCGTATTCATCAGGTCGAAAGCGAAGACCAGCAGACACAGCGTCAGCATCCACGGCAACAGGTTGCGACGCTGCTGCTGATCGTCGAGCCCGGACTTGATGATTGCGCGTCGCTGGTCGTCCGGCAGGCGCATCAGGCCCCGCAGATAGAAGCGCAGACCGAAGGTAGCGAACAGCAGCAGCGAAACGATCAGCATGCCGACCGCGTTGGCGGACAAGTAGGATTGGCCGAAGAGCCGGCCGATGACCGCGCGCTCGCGATCGAGCGGCAGATTGAGGAGCAACACACCCCCGACGCGATCGTTCACCGCATAGCGAAGGAAGACCTGGCCTGCCACATTGGTGAAATCGATGTGGGGCTGCTGCGGATTGGCTTTGAGCCTGGCGACAGCTTCGGCGATGAACGGATCGCTGGCATTCGTCTCGACTGGCGCTGTCAACGCGTTCGGCAGATGGCGCGAGGTGAAGGAGCGTTCATCCTTGTCGAGGTTGCGCTGCGAGCCGTCCGACAGCAGTGCCTCGGTGATTGCGTACGCTTTGGAGATCGCGACGTCGGTGCCGATGCGCTGCGCGACGACCTTCTTCTGCAGCAGCAGGGGGGTGCCGGCGATGGACACGAACAACACCAGCACCAGGATCGCCACGACGGACGCCTGGCCAGCCAGTATTTCGATCACGCCGCGCGATTTCATCCCCGCACCCTAAGCAGTACTTTGTCGAGACAACGGCTCGGGTCCGCAAAACTGGACCCTGGTTTCGCTGTCGCAGCGACCCGCGCGCAAGGACGGTGAGATCCGTCACGCCGCCCGCGAGCGCCGACGATTCAGCAGAAATGTTATGTAATCGACGGGGGTTGGGCCTCGCAACGAGGAGGCACCGGAAACGTGAGGTGCGTGTCGACGGATCGGCATCGTTGTGATGCCGATCACAGCACGCGGGTTACTGCGGGCGGGTCACATTTCCTACAGGCTGTCCCGGATGGCGAGTAGCCCAGCGGGAGAGAACCTGTCGGGCGCCGTTGCGATTGGGATCCATGGCGCCCTCGCGGCCGTGGACGCGGGCCGTGAGCTCGACGACATACCCGTTCGGATCGCGCAGATAGATCGATCGGATGAAGCCGTGATCGCTGATGCCCCGGACTTCGTGGCCTGCCATGCGTGCTTTGTCGAACATCGGCTGCAGCACTTCGGCGTCGACCTCGAGCGCAATGTGCAGGTCGAAGTCATGCTGTGTCTTGAACTCGAAAGGCATGCCGGGCACTTCGAAGAATGCGAGGTACGAGCCGTCATCGAGCTCATAGAACGTATGCAGCGCTTCGACCGAGCGGCCGGTGCGGGTTTCGAGAATCTCCAGGGCGCTCGCGAGCGGCAGACCGAGGAAGTCTTCGTAGAACCGGCGTGTCTGCTCCGAGTCCCGGCACCGATAGGCATTGTGATGAAGTCCCCGGATCATGCGGCGCGCGCCCGTGCCGAGAGCGATTCGAACGCGACGTTCGCGTAGGGCTTCACGAGATACGTGTAGAACGCATCGTTCGCGACGGACCATGCCGGACGATCCTTCATGCATGCGATCCAGCGGGAAATGTTCGGCCATGCGCTGTAGTCGATGTGAGCCGCCTCGCCGAGCGTCACCGATGCAATGCCGAAGTAATCGGCGATCGTGATCTGATTGCCGCACACATAGTCGTTGTGCGGACCGATCCATCTTTCATCGAGAACCTGCAGCCAGCGAAGCGCGTTCGTGCGGCCCCAGGCGAGCGTCTGCTGCTGCGCGTGCCCATCGGGGCGCTGATGATTCGGGAACAGTTGCGGATAGATGAAGCTGTAGCACAGCTCGCGTGAAAGGCCGGTGTTGAACCAGTCCATGCGTTCGTTGACGCGAGCACGCTGGCGCGGATCGATCGGATATGCGCGCGAGCCGACGCGATCAGCCAGGTACTTGAGAATCGCCGAGCTCTCGGTGAGACGGAAGCCGTCGTCGTCGAGCACAGGCACGGCCTGGTTGGGATTGATCGCGGCGAATGCGGGCTGCACGTGCTCGCCCGCCACGATGTCGACGAGCTGATAATCGAGCTCGATGCGGTTGTCCGCTGCGAACAGCATGATGGGACGGCTCGTCGTCGAGACCGGGTGGTAGTAGAGCTTCATGAAAGTCCTTGGGGGGATGAGCGCGCGGACGCGCATCGAGGACCGGCACTTTAATGGTCGGCCCGCAAGCGCAAATCAGCCGAAAGAGCCACCGCAGCGCCGCGCATGGGCCATGCAAGCATCCGCGTCGCGCAGGACCCGTCCGATTCGGCAGAATGACGTCCCTGCTGCCCGAAGGGTGTCGATCATGCTGACAGTCCGTCGCCTCCGATGGTTTCCCTGGCTTTTGCTTGCAGCGGCGTGGGCTTGTGGCGCCGCACCGCTCCAGGACGGTCCCTATTTGATCTCTCAACCGGATGGGAGCTGGCTCGCCCGCTCGGTGGCCGGTGATTCGGCGGCGCCGGAAGTGATCGACCGGAAGGTCGCGGGTGGGGAGGTGTTCACCGTTGCCGCCGTCGGAGCGCTTCGGGCGTTCCAGGTTCGTGTCCGCGCACCCGAGAAGATCGCACCGGACACAGTGAAGCTCGGCCGTACGACGCCGGTGTTCGTGATCGCGGATACGCACGGCGAGTACCAGATCCTGGGCGAGCTGTTGCAGAAGCAGAAGATCGTCGATGTCTCGATGCGATGGTCCTTCGGCAAAGGTCACGTCGTCGTGCTGGGCGATGTGTTCGACCGGGGGCCGAACCAGATCGAGATTCTCTGGTTGTTCTATGAGCTGCAAGCGCAGGCCGCGAAAGCCGGCGGTGGCCTGCACCTGCTGATCGGCAATCATGAGGCGATGGTGATGGGCGGCGATCTGCGCTACCTGAATCCGAAGTACGGACGCGTCGCCGATGCACTCGGTGCGAGTTCGTACGCGCAGCTCGTCGGTCCGGATACATTGCTGGGGCAATGGCTGCGAACGAGGCCAGCGGTGTTGAAGATCGGCGACTTCCTGTGTCTCCACGGTGGCATCTCGCCGGAGCTGGTCGAGCGGAAGCTGGGGCTTTCGCAGGTCAACTCGCTCTTGCGCGATGTTCTGAACGGCGTGCCTCTCGATGGTGAGCGAGAGTCGCAGGCGAACTTCGTGATGGGTCGATCGGGGCCGCTGTGGTATCGCGGCTATTTCGCGGACGTCGCGGAACAGGTCGCGACGTCAGAAGAAGTGGATCGGATGCTGGCGGCGTTCGGCGCAACGAACATCCTCGTCGGTCACACGCGTGTCGAGACGGTGACCGCCCTTTACGGCCGACGCGTCGTCGCCGTCCAGGTGTATCCGCATCGCGATGAGTCGAGCGGTGCGGCAGTGATGGAGGCGCTCAGGATCGAAGGCCAGCGTTTCCTGCGCGCCGATATTTCCGGCAAGTCGCAACCTCTGTAGCGACGAGTCCATGCCAGCGGCAGGCTGAAGTCGACATCCGGCTCCGTGCGAATCGAGAAACCGGATGTCGATCTGGCGAGCCGCATCACGCGATCTGCGTGATCGTGACGACGCCGCGTGCAGCGGAAGCCATCGACTCGACGCCCATGGCGCCGACGGCGAGGGAGGCACTGACGATGAGCACTGCGAGTGCGAAGCAGACGACGGTGCGGACGAGCGAAGGATTGACTTGGATGGCGAACATGGCGATTTCCTCTTGAGTTTGTGTCGATGCGTCCGTGTGGACGCCTCGTGCTATGTATTGCAGGGGGCGTGCCAACTTTGGATTCCCGACGAACGACACGAAAAGAGGCGGAAAACCCAGTGTTTGCGTCGTCGCGCCTCGAGCCGGGCGCGCATGCCGGTCATTCCGAGGTGTCCGCGAGTGTCCGACTGTCACGACCACTGTGTCCGGTGTCCGCGGTCCGGACTGTCCGGCAGGCTTGGAAATCCGTCATCCCCGCGCAAGGCGCGGATCGATGCCTTGCGAGCAGTGGGCGACGAAGGCGTCGAGCAGGCCGTATTCGGTGGGTAGAAGCGGTTGCCGGGACGCTCCGGTCTTGTTGTGGGTCCGGCTTTAGCCGGACGTAATCGCCGTCTGGCGATGCCTGGCATGACGTCCGGCTGAAGCCTGACCCACAACAGCGGCGCCGCGCGAAAATCAAACTTTCTTGCTACTTCAAGAACCTCATCAACTCTTCATACAACTCGCGCGGGCATTGCTCCGGCATCCAATGACCGCACGGAAGCGCTTTGCCGCTGACCTGAGTCGCGCGCGGCTGCCACGTCGCCAGCACGTCGTACAGCGCGTGCATCGCGCCCTGCGCGCCCCACAGCACGAGCAACGGGCATTCGATTCTTCGATTGAGATCGGCCTGATCGTGTTCGAGATCGATCGTCGCAGCGGCGCGATAGTCCTCGCACATGGCGTGAAGGGTCGCGGGATCGCTACCGCAACGCAGATACTCCGCGAACACTTCTTCCGGAATGACGCCTGGAATCAATCCGCGAAACGGTCCGGCTCGCAGAAAGAACTCGAGGTTGTTGCCGAGCAGGGTCTCCGGCATCGGCGCCGGCTGCGGCAGCAGGAACCAGTGAAAGTACGCGAGCCCTAGGGCGCGCGTGACTGTCGAATAAACCGTGTGCGTCGGAACGATGTCGAGCACGGCGACACGACTGACCGCCTCCGGATGATCGAGCGCGAGTCGATGGCTGACGCGCCCGCCACGATCGTGGCCGACGATGGCGAATCGCTCGTAGCCCAGCGCCTTCATGACGGCCACCTGGTCGCGAGCCATCGCGCGTTTCGAATGACCTTCGTGATTGACGCCGTCGGCAGGATTGCCGCTGTCGCCGTAGCCGCGCAGATCGGTCGCAACGACGGTGAAATGCTCTGCGAGCAGTGGCGCCAGGCGATGCCAGATCAGCAGCGTTTGCGGCCATCCGTGCAGCAACAACAGCGGTGGCCCGCTGCCGCCCACGACGCCGTTGATCTGCACCTCGCCCGTGTCGATATGCAGAGGCTTGAACCCCGGAAAGAATCCAAGCGAAGCGCCAGTCGGTGTGGCCATGCAGCAGTCCCCCTGGCCGAAAGTGTACGCGGATCGACTGATTCGCGGCACGCCGCCGGCGTATGCTTCAGGCTCGAATCATGGGGAGTGGCCGATGCTTCAACTGCGACCCAATTGCGAGTGCTGCAATACGGATCTGCCGCCGGATTCGACGCACGCCATGATCTGCACGTTCGAATGCACGTTCTGTCGTGAATGTGCGGAAGGCGCTCTGCAAGGGCGTTGCCCAAACTGCGGGGGCGAGTTGCTGCAGCGGCCACGGCGGCCGGCAGCGGCGCTCGCCAAGTATCCGGCTTCGACGCAACGGATTTACAAACCACGCACGGAGCCGGCCAGTCGCTAGCCGGCTTCTCTTACTGAAGCTTTCGTGGCTCCAGCAACTGCACGGCGAACTTCTTCTCCACGTCCGTCCAGGTGCGCACCGCCGAGAGCTGCGCGGAGGCGGCGAGATTCGCGAATCCTTCCAGCGTGTACTTGTGACAGTACTCCGTCCGGATGTGCTCACCGCGACGGAACTGAACCGGCGTGCCTGCAACGTTGACGGTCTGATCGCGCTTGCTGATCAGATGCATCTCGATGCGGCTCGCATCCTCGACCCACAGGGCCTCGTGCTGGAAACTGCGAAGGTCGAAGTTCGCACCGATCTCGCGATTGATGTGACGCAGCGCGTTGAGATTGAACTCCGCGGTAACGCCGGCCGCATCGTTGTACGCACGGCGCAGCACATCGAGATCCTTCTTCAGGTCGATGCCGATGAGCACCGCACCGTCCGCGCCCACGATCTTGTGCATCCGATCGAGAAGCTGGGCAGCCTGTTCCGGACTGAAGTTGCCGAGCGTCGAGCCGGGGAAGTAGACGACGCGTCGCTGTGCCGACGCCACGTGCTTCGGCAGATCAAACGGCTGCGTGAAGTCAGCGCACACGGGCGCAATCTGCAGGGCTGGATAGTCACGCGCCAGTGTCCCGGCGGCTTCGATGAGATGCTCGCGCGCAATGTCGACCGGCACGTACGCTACTGGCGCGACAAGATGATCGAGCAGCAATCGTGTTTTCTGGCTCGTGCCGCTGCCGAACTCGATCAGTGCTGCCTGCGGCCCGATGATCTGGGCCATCTCTGCAGCGTGCGTCTGCATGATTCCGAGCTCGGTCCGCGTGAGGTAGTACTCAGGCAGTTCGCAGATACTGTCGAAGAGCGTTGAACCGTACTCGTCGTAGAACCAGACGGCCGAGAGCTCTTTCGGCGTCTTGCGCAAGCCATCGAGAACGTTGCTCGTCAGAGCGTCGGCATTGGGAGCGGGAACGACATTGGGACGCTTCGACATCGGTGATTCCTCGACGAGCTGACGTGAAAACTGCGCGTTCTAAAGATCGCGTGCGAGACGCAATCCCATGAATTGCCAACGCGCTTGAGGGTAGAAGAAGTTCCGGTACGTCTCGCGTACGTGATCCGCTGGCGTTACGCAGGAGCCACCACGCAATACGAGCTGGCTGCACATGAACTTGCCGTTGTATTCGCCGAGCGCACCAGGCGCCGGGCGATACCCGGGATATGCGACGTAGGGAGAAGCAGTCCACTCCCACACATCGCCGAACAACTGCCGGAGCTTCTCGCTGCCGCTCGCGGGTCGCGGATGCAGGGAAGCCGTCGCGACATCGCGCAGCAGATTGCCGTCGATGTGGCTGCGCGCAGCCGCGAGTTCCCATTCCGCTTCCGTAGGCAGGCGAGCGCCTATCCACCTTGCATATGCGTCCGCCTCGAAATAACTCAAGTGGCACACCGGTGCGGCGGGATCGATCGGCTGCAGTCCTGCGAGCGTGAACTCGGCATCCAGCGATTCGGACCAGTACAGCGGCCGCGTCCATTGCTCGCTCGTCACCGTCGACCAGCCATCGGAGAGCCAGAAATCCGCTCGCCGGTAGCCGCCATCGCGGACGAACTCGAGGTACTCGGCATTGGTCACGAGTCGATCCGCGAGTGCGTAACCTTCGACGAGCGTGCGATGGCGCGGCATCTCGTTGTCGAAACAGAAATGCTTGCCGCTTGCGCCGATCTCGCCGATGCCGCCGTCGAAGCTGACGAATCGAGTCGCCTCGACCGGCTGCCACACCTGATTCGAGGACGTCGGGCGATACGCGGGCAGCAACGGATTCGACGAGAGCAGGTGCTTGAGATCGGTGAGCATCAGCTCCTGGTGCTGCTGCTCGTGATTGAGACCGAGCGTCACCAGTTCGTGGATGCGATCGGCGATGTCCTCGCTCGCCAGCAGCTGCTGCAGATGATCGTCGATGTGCTTTCGGTAGCTCAGGACCTCATTCACCGTCGGCCGCGTGAGCAGTCCTCGACGAGGACGGTGATGCATCGGCCCGAGCGCCTGGTAATACGAGTTGAAGAGATAGTCGAAGCGCTCATCGAACGGCGTGTAGTGACGCGAATGCGGCTTGAGCACGAACTGTTCGAAGAACCAGCTCGTATGCGCGAGATGCCATTTCACCGGACTCGCATCGGGCATGCTCTGCACGACATAGTCTTCGGTCTCGAGCGGCTCGCAGATGGCGAGCGACGTGGAGCGTATCCGCGAATAGCGGCCGGCGAGGGCTTCTGCAGGCGCGCGGTACGTCGCGGTCGTATTCCCGATGCTCGCCATGAGTGGCTCCTTATATATGTATGGGCCGGGCTACGGGGTCGCGCCGTGGCGCAGGCAGTCCGTTGGAACGTCTGGTCCCACCGCAAAGTTGCAGCCGCGCGCACGACGCCAGAATGCCCATTCTCGTCCTTTCGAAACAACCACTTACGTACCCATACCCCTCTTGGAGGCTAGCAATCCGATTCCATCCCGTCTGGGACAATCCTGCTCTTAGTAGTTAGCGAATCGCCCAACAACGAGCCTTTCCCGGCTTTTCCTTGACGGCCCGCCGGCCCGCCGTTTTAATACGCGCCCCTCCGGCCTTCCGGCCCGAGTCTCGGGGCTCATGCCCCGCTTGCCCATACCGTGGCCAGGTAGCTCAGTTGGTAGAGCAGCGGACTGAAAATCCGCGTGTCGTTGGTTCGATTCCGACCCTGGCCACCATTTCCCCTGGAAAACAAGGGTTTCTAGCGCTCCTCACGCGGACTGTAGCGCGTCGAACATGACACCTTTGGACCAGTTTCGGACTACGAACCCAAATGTGGACGAGCAGCCAAACGCGATCGCTTGGATGAGACGGAGCCGACAAGGAGGCAGGGTGGATCGCCGGCGCGGTCTTCGCGGTGCGGCCCGCCGTCTTGGAAGCTCGGCAGATCGAGCCCGGGCCGGCGGCAACACAGTGCCTTTATAGGGCCGCCAACCCATAGCGGCGGCCCCTCAATCGAGCCAGACGATGAACGATAGATATTCGCTCTTGTAGTTCCCCGTCACTTCCCAGCAGCCTCGCTCCGGGAGTTCGAGCATGACCAGCATCGCCATTTCCTGAAGTTCCTTGCCGACGAGCATGTTCGTCACTCGCGGAACCGTGATCATCGGCCCCGGGCCGTCGATGCGTTTTGCAGTCACGATAAGTTGATAGGGGCGCTCCTCGCTCCACTCAGCATCCTTGCGGAACCAGGCAGACTTGTTGCGAGTGCCGGTTGCCGATTTGATCCCAGTCCATCGTCCGTCGGAGGCCAGCTGGGTGAAGAGGGCGTCTGTCCCGTGCAGAAACATTCCGCGCGCGGGGTCCACTGGCTTCGCTTCACCCGGTGCGACGTAAAGCGGCTCGCTGGGAAGAGTGACCGGACAATGATCAGGAATCGGCGGCTGCTTCGCCGCATCGGCCGCATTGGAATCCAGCGCCGATAGCGTGAACGTCGCGATGATCAGAGCAGTGGTTCGCATGGACGCTCTCCTGCAATTGAACCATACCGCTTGTGGCTCTTCGCGGGCGACTAAGTTCCTTGCTCAGCGCGGCGCGAATACCGCGGGCGGCCCGGAGCGGCCAATCAGATCGCCGGCAAAGCCGCGAGCCTCTCGGCCACCGCCGGCAGGCTCGCGTATCGCTCACGAAATTCAGCTGGCCAGCGTGCCGGTTTGCCGCTCGAGAGCTCGATGCATGCGTACTCGATCTCGGCGCGCGAAAGCGTGGTGCCGTCGGACGTGCGCAGGAGTTGAAACCTGCGCCGGACGCAAAGTCGGCTTTCCGCAGGCAACAGCCAGGTGGCGATCACGAGAGGATCGTCGCGCAATGCCGGCCGCAGATAGCTGATGAGGGTGCGCACGACGGCCATTCCCCGATCGAGTTCGAGACATCGTTCGATGGGCAGGCCGAGCGCAGCCGAGTGATCCCAGGCGACGCGATCGCACCAGGTCACGTAGACGGCGTTGTTGACGTGCTGATACGCGTCGATGTCGTCTTCGACGACCTGGAGCGCCAGCAGATGAGGATCGGGAAGGTCGAAACGGAGGGCGGCCTGATTCATCGAACGGATCACGACAGGGTGACTGCCGCGATCTTCTCACGCTCGTCCGATGAATTCTTCCCCAGGGATTTCCGCTGGTCACCGCTTTCGCGGGAATTACGTGCTCACTTCAGCCGGCGCGCGTCAGGCCAGGCGCCGGCAATCTCCGATCCTTATGACAGCTGCGTGACCGTGACCGAGTAGTCGGTATGCGCGGTCGATTCGATTCCGGCTGCGCCCAGCGACAGGATGACGGCGACGATCGCGGCGGAAAGAACGGCACAAACGATGCGTTCGGTGCGGCTGCTCAACTCGATGATTGTGTACATGGCGGGGCTCTCTTTGGGTGGACAATTGCTGCTCGTTGCAGCGTATGTCCTTCAGATGCAGCCTCCGCGAAAAAGGTTGCAGCGCCCCGAAAGTCGTTGCGACGAAAGGAGCGAAGGGAGGGCCGAACCGTGAGCCCTCGTCACTCGGCCCGGCCGCAGGGGGGCTAACCGTGCTGAATGCCCTGGATCGGCAGGACCACGCGAGGGTCAAGGGTCGGTGCGTAAAGTGCATTGACGTCGTCGGCACGACGTTCGAGCACGCGGCGCTGATTGATCGAACGCTTGTCCGTCACTTCGCCGGCTTCTGCCGAAGGCGGATCTGTGAGTACGAGCAGGCGTGCGACTGTGCTGGCGCTGCCTTGCCGTGCACGATTGAAGTTCGCGAGCTTGGCCGCAAGTGCTGCACGAATGGGCTCCTGGTCCGCGACATTGAGCCACACGAGCGCACCCAACCACGGCTGATCGGGTGCGCAGATGACCGCATCGGTGACGTAGGGCTGCAGCGCAGCGACGAGATCGCGTCGCACGATGCTGCCCTGAACCCATGTGCCGGACTGGAGCTTGAAGTCCTCTGCGATACGACCTGCGAATTCCAGTCCTTCGATCGGATGTCGCGCGTCTACCCAACGCGCCGCATCGCCCGTCTTGAAATAACCTTCTTCATCGAATGCGGCAGCGTTGAGCACGTCGTTGCGGTAGTAGCGCGGCATGATGTGCGGCCCCTTGATGCGGACTTCGATGCGGTCACCGACCGGAAGCAGTTTGAGCGTGACTCCTGGCTGCGGCAGGCCGACGAGGCCTGTGCGCTCCGTGTTCCAGTAGACAGCGATTCCCGTGGCGGACGTTTCCGTCATGCCCCAGCCGGTGCCGAAGGGCAGGCGCTCGCCCAGCTCCCTCACTGCCAATCGCTGGAGGCGTTCCCACAGGGGTTGCGGCAACAGCGCTCCGCCGTAGGAAAGCCAGCGCAGATTCCTGAAGAACCTGTGGCGGAAATCGTCGTCACGCTCGAGCGCATCCGCGAGCAGGCCATAGACGGCTGGCACGCAACCGAAGCCGCTCGGCGAGACGTCGCGCAGATTCTCGATCGTCTTCCCGAACTGGCCCGGCATCGGTCGTCCATCATCGATGTAGAGCGTGCCCGCATTCGCGAGTACACCGTTGAACTGCGCGTTGCCGCCAAACGTGTGATGCCAGGGAAGCCAGTCGACGATGACGTGATGGCGTTCGAGCGTGAACGGTTCGCTCACGAGGCGAATCATCTGCACGGATGCGGCGAGATTGCCGTGCGTATTCACGACGCCTTTCGGCCGGCCCGTCGAACCTGAAGTCAGCAGGATCTTCGCGATCGTGTCTGCGGTGATCGCCTTGCGTCGCTCCGTGACCGCGGCTTCATCGTACTCACCCAGCATCTCGGCGAGATCGGCGCCCGTCACGAGTCGGCGCCCCGGAGCACGAGCCGTTTCGAGCGCAGCACTGTAGCGTTCACCGTCGAGCGCGAACACCAGGCCAGGCTCGATCAGTTCGAGCGCATATCCGAGGCGCGTGAGTTCGGCACCGAAAGAGTAGGTTGGCGATACTGGTACAACAGCCGCGCCGGCGCGCAGCGCTCCCAGCGTGAGCAACGCATGCTCGATGCTGTTCTCGGACAGAATCATCACAGGTGCGCCGTCGGGTCCGAAACCCTGGCGCATCAGCCATGTCGCAATTGCGCCCGTATCGCGCCAGGCGTCGCGATAGGTGATTCGACGCCAGTCAGTTCCTTTGCGCTCCGCGAGAAATGTCGAGTCTGGCCGCAGTTCGACGGCGCGTGAGAAGTAGTCGATCAGCGAAGGCAATCCCGGTTCGTAAGGAATGCCGCAGGAGAGATAAACGATGCCATCATTGCCTTGTCGCACTTCGATGCTCGGCGCTGGTCGCTCGAGCGTGCGCATCGGATACTCATTGAGCGGTCGTTCCGCCGCCTTCTGTTTTCTGTTCATCAACCAGACCCCCGTCTTGCGCGCGCAGCATAGCTCTCGTCGCGGCTGTTGAGGAGGCAATGTACTACGCGTCGCGCTCGCTGATCGCCTGACAGAACGTAATTTGTGCGCGACGCCTAACGTTCATTCTGCATGGGAATGCGCGGTCATTTACGGCGTGCATGTGTGGCGTCGGCCCGACTCCGATCACGCAGATGTCCGAAATCCGCCAGTCGCGCGATCTGCCCGGGTTGAACGTTCTCGGCCTCTTGCGTCGCAGGAAACATCGGTATCGACGCCCGAGATATCTGACTATAGTTAGTTGTCAGCCCGGCGGGGCACGACGCAGGCTCCGGTCTCACTTATGGGGAACCCGGAGGTCGCGGATGAGTCTCACGCGCGGGGTCAGGGGAGAGCGTGTCAGTCGTGGATCCACTTGCCGAATTATTGCAGCGCGCCCAGCAAGGCGATTCCGCCGCGCGTGAACGTTTGTTCGCTGTCGCATACGAAGAATTGCGCGGCCAGGCACGAGCCCAGCTGCGCAACAGCGGCGGACGCAACACACTGCTCGATACGACGGTGCTCGTTCACGAGAGCTTCCTGCGATTCGTTCAGGCCGGTCAGCTTCAGGGCAGTGATCGCGGCCATTTCTTTTCCTACGCCGGCCGCGTCATGCGCTCCGTCATCGTCGATTTCGCGCGGAAGCGGCAGGCCGAACGGCGTGGCGGCGACGCGGAGCACGTGCCGCTCGACACGCAGTTCGCAGAAGACGTGCGCGCGACCGACCAGGAAGTGATCCGGATCAACGATGCCCTCGAAGCGCTGCAGGCCGTGGACGATCGCCTGGTCAAAGTGGTCGAGATGCGTTTCTTCGCCGGCATGACCGAGGCGGAGGTCGCTGAAGCCCTCGGTGTGGCGGATCGCACCGTCCGGCGGGACTGGGAAAAAGCCAAGCTCCTGCTGACCGCGACCCTGCGCTGACGAATAAGCGCCGATCGATGTCCGCTTTTTCGCATCGAGCGCGTCTGATCCCGAAAGATCGCGGACTGCTTTCCCCATGAGCCTGACAGGCGCCGACTGGATCAAGCTGAATCGACTCCTGGACGAGGTGCTCGACCTCGAGCCGGAGAAGCGCTGCGACTGGATGGAGGCGTTGCCGCCGGAGTACGAGTCGGTGCGGGAAACGCTGCGAAACATGCTGTTCCGCCAGTCCGGCGTCGAGACGCTGGACGTTCTGCGCCGCGCGCCTCTGGTTGCTTCACCCTTCGAGCGTGCTGCTGGCGATCTGGTCGGCCCCTATCGACTCATCCGGAGAATCGGCCACGGCGGCATGTCCACCGTCTGGCTGGCCGGGCGGGCGGACGGATCCCTGCAGCGGCAGGTCGCGCTGAAACTGCCCCGTGTTTCGCTGATGGATTCCGATCTTGGCGATCGCCTCATTCGAGAGCGGGACATCCTGGCAGCGCTCGAACACCCGGGCATCGCTCGTCTCTATGACGCCGGTGTCGCAGGCGATGGTCAACCCTATCTCGCCATCGAGTATGTCGACGGCGTCACGCTCGACGAATACGCAAGGACACATTCGCTTTCACTGCACCAGCGTCTGGCATTGTTCGAGCAGGTCGCACGCGCCGTCGCTTACGCACATGCGCGATTGATCGTGCATCGGGATCTGAAGCCAACCAACGTGCTCGTCGATCGAAGTGGCGACGTCCATCTGCTCGACTTCGGTATCGCACGCCTGCTGGAGTCCGACGGCAGCGCAGCGAGCCAGTCGAACGCGCGCGCGTTTACGCCGCGTTATGCGGCCCCGGAACAGTTTGCCGGCGAGTCCCCCACGATCGCGACGGATGTGTATTCGCTCGGTGTGATCCTGTTCGAGTTGCTGTCCGGCCGCAGTCCCTACCAGCGCAGCCAGTACATGACGGGTCGGTCCGAGATCATCTGCCTCGCGCCGTTGTCGGTTCTCGAGGTCGTCGATCGCAACGGGGCACGCGCGCTGAAAGGCGACCTCGATGCGATTCTTGCGAAGGCACTGCAGATGGATCCGCGCCGGCGCTACGAGACGACTGCCGAGTTCATCGACGATCTGCAGCGTTACCGCCGCAATCTGCCGGTGAGCGCACGGCCCGACACCTTTTCATATCGGGCGCGAAAATTCGTCAAGCGCTATCGGGTTGCAGTGGGACTGGGAGGTGCGCTGCTGCTGGCAGTTGGCGCCGGAGCTGCACTCTCACTATGGCAGGCCGGTGTTGCCGTTCGCGAACGCGATCGCGCGCTGCGTGCTTTCGAACAGGCAGAGGCGTCGAACGCGTTCTGGACGCGTTTGTTCACGGAGGGCGTTGGCAACGACGAGGCGGTGACGTTCACTCAGCTGCTCGCGCGAGGCGAAGCGATGGCCGAAAGCCTGTGGGAAACATCGCCGCTGCAATACTCGCTCGCAGTCGATGCGGTAGCGGCGACGTACAACTCTCACGGCCTCTACGGAAAATCGGAAGCGCTTCTCTCGCGTGCCTTGGCGCGTACGGGCAATCTCGATATAGGGACGCATCGCGTTCAGTCCCTGCAATGCAAGTATGCGGTGGCCATCGGAGCGCTGGACCGCGTGCCGGAGGCGACGCAGATCCTGGAGGAAGTCATTGCCAGCGCCGCTGACGAGCCGGACCTGCATGTGTACTGCCTGCACAAGCGCGCCACTATCGCTCGCGACAACAATGACGCACCCGGCGCGCTCAAGTACATCCAGGAAGCCTATCGCGTCCATAAGGTCACTCCCACTCAGGATGGAACGCTGGGAGCGAACCTGGTGGGGGATCTCGGTTATGCGTATGCGTTGAATGGCAGATCGATCGAGGCGGAGCGCGAGTATCAGAAGGCTGTTGCGATGCTCCGTCGCAGCGGTCGCGAAAAGAGCAATATCGCGTTCACTGTCTTCAACAACTGGGGTGTGCTCTCGATCAGCACCGGGCAGCCGGAAGAGGCGCTCAAGCACTTCAAGGAGGCCGTCGATATTTCACGGCTGTTTTCGCCAGACGGTGTTCCTGCGCCATTTCTGTTGGGAAATCGCGGCACGACACTGTTCTCGCTCGCCAGATACGAGGAAGCGAAGCGCGATCTGGCGCTCATGCGAGAGCGTGCATCCACCGATGGCAACCCCGGGCAGATCACGTATGCCGACGCAGTGACTGCGGACGTGGCCATCGCCGAAGGCGATCTTCGTCGTGCGGAAGAAGTGCTACAACCGTACGACCCGGACAACGGCTACGTGGCCGCCACGACACCTGCCGGTCTGCGTGTGCTGCTGGTCACCGCGAAGTTGCGCATGGCTCGAGGGGAGTATGAGCAGGCCCGCACATTCTTCACCCGGGTGATCGACGGTTTCGTCCGCGGAGGGACGGTAGTCGGTGGGCTCGCACGCGCTTACGCAGAACGGGCAAACCTCGGACTGGTGGACGGCCATCTCGATGAGGCTCTGCAGGATGCAACCCGCGCAGTGGAAGTCGCAGAGCGGACTCGCGCCGGCACCAAGCCTTCGAACGTGCTCGGCATCGCTTCGCTCGCGCAAGGCAGAGCGCACAAGGCGCGAGGCGATGAAGTCGCCGCGGCAGCGGCACTGAACGTGGCTGTCGAGAACCTGTCCGCGACGGTTGGGACGGAGCATCCGGAAACGAAGAAGGCGAGAGAGCTGTTGGCCGCGGGCGGATAACGGTGCGGCAGACAGGCACGGCATGTGCTGCTTCCCCCTCCCTAACTCTCCCCCCACGTCCTGATTCGCCGCGCTTCTGCGTCTGTCCAGGCATAGGAGTCCTCCCATGCCTTCTCGCAACCTTCCCTCGCAGGCGCCTGCGCTCGTCGATCGTGCCGTCGAACGCTGGCTGCGATTCGTCGTCTCGCAGCGCTACCTCGTGCTCGCCGTCGTCGCATTGTCGATCGGCACAGCGGCGTATCTCGCTGGCGGCCTGAAAAAAGACACGTCCGCCAACGCCTATATCGAACCCGACAATCCCGCGTTGCTGTACCGGGAGCGCGTGATTGATGCATTCGGGCTCAAAGAGCCGCTCGTCATCGCGGTTCGCACGCCGATCGATGCGGGCGGCGTTCTCAACGCGGACAGCCTGCGCCTCGTGCGCGATCTGGTCGAACGCCTCGAGTCCGTTCCAAACGTCGATGTAGATCGCATCGTGAGTCTCGTGAGTCAGAGCTCGATAGCGGGTGGCGAGGAGGGGATCGAGATCGAACGGCTGCTGCCTGCGGGAGAAATCAATGTCGCGACCGTCGAGAAGCTGCGTGCGGCGATCAATGATTCGCCGCTCTATGACGGCACTCTCGTGTCGCATGACCGCACGGCGACCGTCATCGTGGCCGAGTTGCTGGATGAAACGCGTGCCGCCGAAACGTACCGGGCGGTGCTCGACCTGACGCAGTCGATGGCCCGGCCTCGCGGCGAAGAGGTCTTCGTGGCTGGAGCCGGTGCTATCACAGGCTACTTCTCCACTTACATCGATCGCGATGCCGGGCGGCTCGTGCCATTCACCGCGGTCGCGGTCACCTTGATCCTCTTCTGCGCCTTCCTGACGATCCGTAGTTCCGCGTTGCCGATGTTCATTGCCGTGGCGACGATCGTTTCGACGCTGGGAGTGATGGCGGCGAGCCACGTGCCGTTCTACGCGATCACCAACGGCATGATCGTCGTGCTCATCGGAATCAGCGTTGCCGAGCCGATGCATGTGTTCGGCGAGTACTACACGCTGCTGCGTGAACGACCGTTCGCGGAGAATAATGATGTCATCGTCGATGCGCTCCGGAACGTCTGGCGCCCCATCACGCTCACCGCAGTCACGACGGTCGCCGGCTTCTTCGCGCTCTGGATCACCAGCACGATGCCGCCGATCCGCTACTTCGGCCTGTTCGGCGCCTTCGGGGTTCTGGTTGCCTGGCTGCTGACCGTGTCGTTCCTGCCGGCGTTCATGGCAGTGCTGCCGAAGCGTCCGAGTCGCCTCATCGAGCGCAGCGCCGGCCCAGCCTCCGACCCGATGAGTCGCGCGATGATGGCGCTGGGTGCCAGAGTCATTCGTGCGCCGCGACTGGTGCTGCTGCTAAGCGCGATCCTCTGCATCGCCGCGCTGTTCGAGGCGGTCAACGTGAAAGTCGATCACGCGCGCATCGAGAACTTCAATGAAAGCGAGGCGATCCACATCGCCGATCGCGAGATCAACCGGACGCTGGCCGGGACGAACCAGCTGGACATCGTCATCGAGACGGATCACGAAGACGGCGTGCTCGCACCCGAAGTTCTGCGGCGCATCGAAGCGCTCGAGAAGTATCTGCGGTCGCTGCCCGAGGTCGGAGGGTCGATATCGATCGTCGATTACATCAAGCAGTTGAATCGAGGCGTCGACGGCGGGTCGGCGTTGTCCTGGAAGATTCCGGACGACCCGGCGCTCATTGCGCAGCTGCTGTTCGTCTATCAGGCTTCGGTGCCGCCGACTGAACTGCAGTCGCTGGTGGATTCGAGCCGTTCGACGGCCCTGGTCCGGACGTACCTGCGGGCGGATCGCTGGAGCGAGCAGCAGGCCATCGTTCACGCCGCACAGAAATTCATCGATCGCGAGTTCGCCGACGGTACGGCGAAAGCGACGCTGACCGGCAGAGTGATGCTCGACTACGAGTGGGTCCAGTCAGTGGCCTCGGGTCATGCCTGGAGCGTGATCGCTTCGACGCTGGCTGTGCTTCTCATGTGCGTAGCCATCTTCCGATCGGTTCGCGACGGCTTGCTGTGTCTTGCGCCGCTCGTGGTTTCGGTGCTGTTCGTCTATGCCGCGATGGGAATCGGCGACATCTGGCTCGGTGTGGCGACTTCGATGTTCGCATCGGTGGCGATCGGTCTCGGCATCGACTTCGCCATTCACATGATCTCGCGGGCGCGCAAGGCGAAAGCGCGCTTCGCGGATGTGGACGCCCAGGTCATGTACGTCTATCAGTCCACCGGCCGCGCGGTCTTGTTCAACGCCGTCGCCGTGGGTATCGGATTCAGCATCGTGACGCTCTCGGCTGCACCGCCGATCCGCATGTTCGGCGTGCTGGTGTCCATTGCCATCGTCGGTGCGTTCGTCGCTGCTCTGACGGTATTGCCGGCGCTGCTGAAGCTTGTGAGCGAGCGGACTCAGAGCGAGCCATCTGCTGCGTCGACGTTGAGTCAGCGACTCGCCCCCTTGTTCGTCATCGCGCTCGGTATCTGGATGGCCAGCGGGAGGACGGCCAACGCCGAGGATCGCGACGCGGACAGGATCATGGCGGCGGTGGCAGCCCGCGAAGAAGGCGAGAGTGTCGATCGCGTTGCGCATATCCAGCTCATCGATCGGCACGGTGGCGTGCGAGAGCAGGTTGCACGCGCTGTGCGGAAGAATGTCGCGGACGGCAGGCGGATGGCGATCTTCTACCAGTCGCCGGCGAACGTACGCGGCACATCCTTTCTCGTGTACGACTATAGCGATGCAGCTCACGACAGCGATCAATGGCTGTATCTGCCGGCACTGCGAAAAGTGCGTCGCGTTCCCGCCGCGGATCGCGGCGACTACTTTCTCGGCACAGACCTCACCTACGACGAGATCCGCAACGACAGCCGCGTGACGCTCGAGGACTGGCGCTTCCACCTGATCGATCGCTCCGAGGTCGACGGCACGGTCTGCGCCGTGATCGAAGGCGCGGCGTCGAGTGAGGCGGTTGCCAGGGAGCTTGGCTACTCACGCGCCAACTGGTGGATCGACGAGAAGTCGGGCATGGCGCTGCGGATCGAGTATTGGGACCGCGCCGGCCAGCTGCTGAAGACCGTAGAGAATCGCGACGTCAGGCTGGTCGACGGCATCTGGTCGGCGATGCGGATCGACGTGACGAACCACAAGACCGGTCATCGAACCCGCATCGACTTCCGCGACGTGCAGTTCAACCAGAAGCTCGCCGACACGCTGTTCACTCAGCAGCAGATGGAGCGGGGGTTGTGAAGTGCCCCCACCCCAACCCTCCCCCGCGCTGCGGGGGAGGGAGCCGGAACTCGCTGCGCTTCTTACCCCCTCCCCCGCGCCGCGGGGGAGGGCTGGGGAGGGGGGCGGTCTTCGCCGCAATCTTCGTCGCTTCTTCCGCCGGCGCCGTCGACGGTCAATCGTCCGCGATCGTCAGGCTCGAGACCGCAGCCGAGGAGGGCTCACGTGAGTTGCAGACTGCAGAAGCAACTGTGGATCTGAATGCGAGCATCGCATCCGACTCCGGCTGGTCACTGACCGCAGTCGCACGCGTGCGAGGCGACACTGAGGATCGCCTCGAACCAGGCCGGCCTGATCAGCACGAGCGGAGCGCCTACAATCGCCGCTGGATACTCAGCGACACTGCGGATGCTGAACTGCGCGAGTTCTACATCGACGGTCACATCGGCCCGGCTTTTCTGAGATTGGGTAAGCAGCAGGTCGTCTGGGGGCAGGCGGACGGACTGCGTGTGCTCGACGTGGTCAATCCATTCTCGTTCCGCGAGTTCATCTGGCCCGATCCCCAGGATCGGCGAATTCCTCTCTGGACACTGAAAGCGGAAGTGCCGGTGGGTCCCGCGACGCTGCAGTTGCTGTGGCTGCCGGACCCGACCTACGACGAGATCCCGCTGGGCGATGCCGCGTTTGCGATCACCACACCGCTGCTCGTGCCGCGTCCGACGCGTCCGATCGAAGTTCGACCAGCGCTGCGGCCGAAGGGGGTCGAAGATGGCAGCGACGCGGGCGCGCGCCTCTCCGCATTCGTGGGCGGATGGGACATCACGCTCAACTATCTCTATCACTACTACGACGATCCGGTGCCGTTCATCGTGCCGACGCAGACAGGTCCTGTGCTGGCACCTCGCTACGAACGCAGCCGCCTGTTCGGTGCGACGTTTTCCAATGCCTTCGGCAGCACGACATTGCGCGGTGAAGCCGGCTACTCGACGGATCGCTGGTTCATTACCGAGAGTCCGCTGGATGTCGATCGCGTTTTTTCCTCGGACGAGCTCGCGTTCGTCGTCGGCGTCGACAATACAGCGCTGACGAATACGCTGCTCTCCGTTCAGTACTTCGAGTCGAGATTGCAGACCGTCGATCCGCTCATGACGCGCGAGCCGGTAGAACGGCAAGCGACGCTCGTCGTCCAGCGCTCCTTCAGAAACGACAGCTGGAAGCTGCGGGCTCTCTGGCTTTCGAGCCTGACTCGCGATGATGGAGGAGTGCAGGCGCGGCTCTCGTGGCAGGCGTCAGCGAACATTTCCGTCGGCATCTCAATGGAGAAGTTCTACGGCGACCGGGATGGGCTCTTCGGCGAGTTTCGCGACGCGTCGCGCGCCGGCATCGACTTCCTGTGGAGCTGGTCGCGCTCGCGCTGACGGTTGTCCGGATCCTCGCCCGTCCCGCGTCTGATTCGCTGTCGACATATCGACTCGAGTCACGCGCCGCAAACGCGGTGCCCAACGTGGGAGTGGGGAATGAAGACGACAGACAGACAATGCGCCGTTCATTGCGCAGTACGCTCGGCGCTGCTGGCCGCAGCGGTGGCAGCACTTGCAACGCCTGCGAACGCGCAGGATCAGAACATCCAGGAGATCGTTGTCACCGGGACGCGCATTCAGCGGCCGGATTTCACATCCGATAGCCCGGTTGCGTCGGTCAACGCCGATGTGCTCAGCGAAACGGGCGCGATCTCGATCGAGCGGGTGCTCAATCAACTACCGCAGTTCGTGCCGTCGGTCAGCACGAGCTCCAACAATCCGGCGAACGGTGGTCAGGCGAACCTCGATCTGCGCGGGCTCGGCACCAATCGCAACCTCGTGCTGCTCAACGGCCGACGTCTGCCTCCGGCGAATTCGAACGGAACGGTCGACGTCAACATCGTGCCGGCGGCTCTCATCGAGCGTGTGGAGGTCGTTACTGGTGGTGCGTCGGCGGTGTACGGCTCGGACGCAATCGCCGGTGTCACCAACTTCACGATGAAGAGGAATTTCGAAGGCGTCGAGTTCCAGACGGGCTTCGGCGAGACGGCGTTGAACGACGGTCGTGAGTGGAATGCCGCATTCACTCTGGGCAGCAACTTCGCGGACGACCGCGGCAACGCCGTGATCAGTCTCCAGTACAGCGAACGCGATCAGATTCTCCAGGGCGACCGGAAGTTCTCAGAAGTAGTGATGGACGTGCGCCGCGGCGGCAGCGTGCCGCAGGGATCGCCGACCATCACAGAAGGTATCTATTCGCTCGCGAGCAACAATTCGCATACCCAGGCGGCGATGGATCAGGTGTTCGCACGCTACGGTTTCGCACCGGGAACCGTGTCACGTGGACAGGAGGTCGGCTTCAATGCCGATGGGACCTTGTTCACCACGGGTACGGGCGTGCCCGGCTCGAACTCCGTGGCGAATTTCCGGGGCGATGCCGAAGCGCCTGGGTTCAACGCGGACGCCTACAGCTACAACTTCGGTCCGCCGAACCTCCTGTCGCGTCCGATGGAGCGCTGGAATCTGGCGATGTTCGGCGACCTGGATGTGTCCGAGAGCGTCAACGCCTATACGCAGGTCTTCTATACGACCTACGAATCGCTGGGCCAGATCGCACCGGTTCCAGCGGGCAACGTCACGATTCCAGTCACGAATCCCTTCATTCCCGAAGACCTCCGCACGCTGCTCGCGTCGCGGCCGAATCCCGACGCGGCTTTCAGCTATCGCCAGCGCATGGAAGGCGTCGGACCGCGACAGACATTCGATGAGTACGATGTCTACCAGTTCCTGGCCGGCCTCAAGGGCACCGTCGGCAGCGCGTGGCATTGGGATGCCTACGCGGCGACGTCGCAGATGAGTCAAGCGACGCTGTTGAACAACGATCTCTCGCGTACGCGGCTCCAAGCGCTGTTGAACGCGACTGATGGCGGTGCGAGCCTGTGCACCGGCGGCTACAACCCCTTCACCGGGCCGGCAGGTCTTTCCGCTGCATGCGCCGACTACGTGCGTTCGTACTTCACCAACCGGACGACGCTCGACCACACCATGGCGGAGGCGACTTTCGGTGGACGGGCATTCGATATGCCGGCCGGCGAAGCGCAGTTCTCAGTCGGTGCAGCCTGGCGCGAGGAGAAGTACTCGTTCAAGCCGGATCTTGCCGTTTCGCGCGGTGACCTGGTCGGATTCAACCAGCAGTCGGCGCTCGATGGGTACTACAACGTGAGTGAGTTCTTCGGCGAGCTCTACCTGCCGCTGCTCACGGATCTGAGCTTTGCGAAATCGCTGAGCTTGACGCTGGGCGCTCGCCTCTCCGACTACTCGACGATCGGATCGGCAGAAGCCTTCAAGGTGGAAGGCAACTGGCAGCCCGTGGACGCGGTACGATTCCGCGCTTCATGGCAGCAGGCGGTACGTGCGCCCAGCATCTTCGAACTCTTCAGCCCGTCGGATCAGAACAATCCGCCGCTGCTCGAAGACCCGTGCTCCGTGAGCTCGGCAGTCCGGACCAACGGACCGAACGCGGACGTGGCGAATGGCGGCAACGGAGGCATTCGCGGGCTGTGTGTTGCCCAGGGCATTCCAGAGGCGAACATCGACTCGTTCTCGTTCAACGGCGGCCAGATCGAAACATTCGGCGGCGGCAATCCGGATCTGCAGGAGGAGAGCGCGAATACGATCACCTTCGGCGTAGTGTTCGATTCTCCCTGGAGTGGGGCGCTGAGCGATCTGCGCGCATCGATCGATTACTACGACATCCGCCTGAAGGATGCGATCTTCTCGGTGCCGGCCGGCGAGATCGCGCTGTTGTGCTACGGATTCCAGGGCAACAATCCGGGCCTCGATCCCAACGATCCCTCCTGCCTCGCGCTCAACAGGCGCACTCGGTCCAACGGTGCACCGTCGAACGGCACTGCCTGGGTGCCGAGTCAGGGAACGGAGAACGTTTCCGAGCTCAACACATCGGGTATCGATGTTCAGATCGACTGGGGTCTCGACCTCGGCAATGCGGGCCGCTTGAATCTGAACATGCTGGCGAGCTGGTTGAGGACGTGGGAGGTGCAGTACGTGCCGGCCATTCCGAAGATCGACTTCACCGGCACGATCGGCGATTCGGTGGGCAGCGCATTCCCGGACTACAAGCTGTTCCTCAATGCCGACTGGAATCGCGGTCCCCTCGGTGTGGGCCTGCGCGTGCGCCACTTGCCGGAGATGGAAAACAAGTACGCGTCCTACGACCCGTTCTCGACGGTCGGCGCCAAAGCGATAACCTATCTCGACGCGAATGTGTCGTGGCAGTTCGCCGAAGGCATCAATCTCCTCATCGGTGTCGAGAACCTCGCGGACACGCAGCCACCGCAGTACACGTCGTTCATCGAGATGGGAACGGATCCCTCGACGTACGACGTTCTCGGTCGCCGCTACTTCGCAAGGGCGAACATCCGCTTCTGACCGTTCCAACTCTCTCCCGTAACGTTGGAACCCCTTGGGCCGCGGCGGTGTTCGCCGCGGCTTTTTTTTCTGGACGCTGACAGCTATGAGCCAGAGGAAGACACCTCTGGCTAGTAGCTCGCGGTTCATCGCTCGCCGCCCCCGAGCATGTCCGGATCACCGCACTACCCACGTCTGACTTCGTGTCCATCAATACCGGAGACGACAATGCGTGCTGTGATGAGGGCGATCTTCGAAGCGAAGAGAGCCTATGCCAACCTGCCTCTGTTCGAGTTCATGCGCGACGATTCGATGACGCCCCGCGAGCGCCTGTCGTTCTATCCCTGCATGGCGCCGTTCATTCTCGCCTTCGGCGATCTGAACAAGTACGTGATGCGCGACGAGAAGTCGACCGACCGTCACCAGCTGATGGTGAACGCGCATACGTACGAAGATGATCACCACTGGCCGTGGTATCTCGAGGACTACACGACGCTTGGCTTCGATCAGTCGAAGCCCGTCACGGCCGTGCTGCATTCGCTGTACAGCGATCGCACCAAGGTGAACCGGATGTTGAGCGCGCAGCTCGCTCACCTGCTGTACGACGCGACGCCGGTCGAACGCCTGGTGATCATCGAAGCCATCGAGGAGACCGGCAACGTGCTGTTCGCTCTCACTGCTCGCCTGGCGCGCACGATCGAGAAGGAGGAGTCCGTGTCGCTGCGCTACGTCGGCGATTTCCACTTCAACCTGGAGACGGGCCACTCGATGGGCCATGACGACCATCGCGAGTTGGCCGAGATTGCGCTCGATGCCGAGCAGCGCGAACGGTGCCTCAGGCTGGTGGCCGAAGTGTTCCACCTGTTCAAGAACTGGACGAACGAGCTGCTGGCCTACGCGATCGGCGAGCTCGTTCATCCGCAGACGAAGTCACACTCCGTCTCTGTCTACATGGCGCAGCTGGAAGGGGCTTGAAGGGCCTGCTTTGGTTCCTCCCCCGCTTCAGCGGGGGAAGGAACTCGAACGTCAGGCAGCGCGTCGGTCGGTGGCATCGAGCAGCGCATGGATGTCACCGAGGCGACGCTGCGCGGCGGCCCGGCCCGCTTCGAAGATTCGCGGCATGGCAGACGTCTGCCAGAGTCCGATGCGGCGATCGATGTCCAGCTCGAAGTTGAGAACGCGTTGACCCGAGGCAATGGCGGCACGCATCTGTGACTGCTGCAGGTTGTTGATCATCGCAGTCGAGACTTGTGCCATCAGGCGTGATGGCCTGTCGATGCGACGAGGCATCGAGCCGCGGAACCCGAGAGCGATCACGGCTTCTGCATCCTGGGCCACGGACACTGGCAACGGATTCGAGACGACACCATCGGACAGGCGGCGGCCGCCGGTCTCCCCGCCCGGGGAAAAGAAAGGCGGCCCCAGGGTCGCTCGCAAAGCGTCCTTTACGAGGCCCGGGGGCGGCCGAGCGCCTTCCCCGGTGCTCTCATCGGG